>FWPV01002335.1_pt1 | contig 47131 bp, 40 predicted proteins | sample 2228371 | NCBI WGS metagenome assembly FWPV01 (sample SAMEA103939776, study PRJEB20133) | metagenome | reverse complement strand
AGTCTCGTGAACCTTCCAACTATAACCGTAGAGAATTATCAAATAGAAAAGATATATCTTTTTGTTCTTTTCTTTGTAAATATAGCTTAAATATCAGAAAAGATTTTTTCTCCGTGCTCTTCGTGGTTAAAAACCAAATATGAATATTGCCTAATGGTAATCGTATATGTTTCTCTGTGGTGTTTTTCCTCTTCATTTCTCAGCGATCTCTGCGTTTTATTTATTATTGATATGATATGAATAAGAAGTATCGATTCACTGAACGGATACGTTTCAAGGAAGAGAATCTTCGCCGAAAACGGCATTTTCGAAGGTCGCTGCATTTGGACTGTCGCTTTTAAATCCACCGCCGCAGTAAAGTAATAAAAAAATAACAAATAACAATACACCTGATAATATTTTTAAGTTTAAGAAGCGTCTCTTTTTCATTGGACTTCCTTTTCAGTTTTGCGTAAAGGCCCGGTAAATATCTTTATCTGGAATCCAGCGTTCATAGTAATCCAACGGGTGCGTTTACAATGTCCGAAAGGGAATTTGAAATTGCAATAGATAGAAGGCGCCAGCATATCGCCCCGGTTGAAATCGGCTTCGAGTCCTATTAAGTGGAACCACCAGTCGTTGTCGAATGTTACATCGACAAAAGCGTTGTCGTTTAGGTTTATGATTTTGTCGAACACTATATCTTCCCACTGATATCCGACAGCATAGGATATGTTAAGCCACGATTTGTTGTAATGCAGACCTACTCCGATAGAAGTAGAACGGATGTACATTCTGGGTTCGACTTCGAAGAGCGAATCGAAGTATACTATATGGCTCGGGCCAAGATGAAGCGTGTCGGCTCTACGGTACTGCAAGCCTCCAGACCATTGTCCAAGCTCCAGATATCCGAAAAGCCCCCGATACATCACAGAGAGTGAGTTGAGAAACGTAATTCCTCTGTAATTGTTGGCCCCGCCGGTTTTTCCGCTTGAAAAGAAAGAGACGAAATTCCGGAAGTGCAGATTTGTAGGCGTCTTGGAAACAAGCCCGATCAAAGAAACCCCGAATGTAAGAGAATCACCGCCGATGAACTCTTTTATGTCGTCGGTAATGCTTCTTATCGTCGACCGGAGGTGCGGGGCGGGGCATCCGTTGAAAAGACCGTATTTATCGGGACACATATCGATGCTGTCGATATAGCCGTCGCCGTCGATATCGGCAACCTGCCGCAGATCGAAATGAACGGTGGTGACTGAATCGGCAATTACGTGGAGGTCGTATTTTACTTTCTGGAAACCGAGACGGTATATGTTGACACGGTAGAAACCGGCGGGAAGCTCCTCGATCCGTTCGCCGGTGCCGCAGCCGAACCGGTCTATACATATTTCGGCGTCGGCCGGAAAAGGTACGAGGCGCACTATACCGTATCGGAGCTTAAAAAGATAATCGAAATAGACTACCCTGCCTTCGGGTATTTCGATTACAGTGTCAAGCGGGAAAAAACGTTCATCCGCGTTCCATTGTATACGATGACCGCCCGGCGGGAGTCGGACGCGGGCATTGTAGATTCTGGTCGAATCATCGATCAGATAGGGACGGTCGACCGGCGGCACCGGCAGAAGTAACAGGCTGTAAGCGGCGTCTCCGATTATATATACGGTATCCACATCGGCAATGAGTTCGAAAGACGCGCTCGTAGTGCTGTCAGGTATTACCTTCACGCTTTTCCGGAAAAATCTGTATTCCGGAAGCCTTAACTCAAGAGAATGCTCGCCGCCGAGCAACCCTTCGATTGTGCAGGGTGTGGTTTTACCTGTAGCCGCGCCGTCTAAAAAAACTTCAGCGCCCGAAGGGTTGGAATTAACCTTTATTGAGCCTGCGGGTTTTCTGGATGTTCCGACAAGCGGAAACCATATACCGTTACGGAAATAGTAAAGTTGCGAAAAGAAGCGGGTATAAATTCTTTCGTTGTCGAAATAAATAATTATTTCATCGGAACCGATGGATTCGGTTGGAGAGCGGTAGAAACGATAACGGAGCATGTCCTCGAGCCTCGCCCATTGAGGTATGCGAAAAGAGAAAAGCGGAGGTCTGAGTGAAAAAGCGGCGGTATCGAGGAGGCCGAGGTAAAAACCGTAAGATTCGCTTCTTATTTTTTTACGCATGATAAGCTGACCCGGCCGCAGCGTAATCCTATTAATGGAATCGATTGACAGAAGCGAGCTATCGATCTCGCCTTTTATGATATCGTTTTCTAACTGCAACGGCGCCTCGTTTGAACCTAAAAATGATGAAATTTTGAAATTACCGGACCGAAAGTCGGCCCGTAAATCAACAATCAGGAGAATTGTCAGTATCGGCAGTATAACATTTTTAGTCATTGTACACCTTTTAGCTTCCTGCAGCATATAATATTACGCGGAAGTTACGGCAAAGATTTTTTTCCGATGATTTCCGATACCACATACGAGGGTCTTTCGGTTCCGAGCATATTCCGGATTTCAAACAGCTTTTCGGCGGTTTTACGATAATACATCTCATCCGAGAGAAACCGATCAAGCCGCTCTGCAAGTACGTTTTCAGCAGCGTTTTTTTGAATGCACTCCGGAACAACCGCCGCTTTTGAAATAATATTAGGCAGCCCGACAAACTCTATATTATTTATAAATAATTTAAATAAATTATATGTAATAAATGAGGTTTTATATACAATAACGTGAGGTACGCCGAACAGCGCGGTTTCGAGCGTTGCGGTACCGGAAGCAACAAGAGCGATATCGGCTCTTTTCAGAACGGACGAAAGCGGCCCGGAATCGATTTCGATATCGTTTCCGACGCATGCATCCGAGAAAATTTCATCAGGAAGTGTCGTATAACGCGAAACCACAGCCCTTACAGAAGGATATCTTTTTTTTATAATATTATACGCTCCGATCATTGGTTTAAGCAATTTCACCACTTCCTGCAATCTGCTTCCGGGAATAATAGCTAGTAAAGGTTGGGAAGATATTTTATCTTTACATAAAGGCATGTGATTATAATTAGTAATATATTCCGCGACCGGGTTTCCCACGAAACTTACATTTTTTGTAAAGGGTAGAAAATAGGGTGGTTCGAAGGGAAAAATACAGCAGATGTGGGTTGCGTACCTTGCCAGAACTTTTGCCCGTTTTTTCTTCCATGCCCACACCATAGGAACAATATACCATACCACCGGTATTCCCATCGAGGACGCCGCCTTCATCATCGGAATATTAAACCCGCTGTAATCAACGCAGACAAGACAATTTATCTTCTCTTTTTTCATTAATTTTATTAGTCTCTTCCTTGCTTTCAGAAAAAAGGCTATATGGGTAATTACTTCAAAGAAACCCATCCTGTTGAACGGCTCGAACGGCATAAGAGGTTCGAACCCTGCCGATTGCATCTCAGGGCCGCCGACACCGATACAGCGGCAGTCGGGTTCATGACTGCGAAGGTTTCTGATTATTGCCGCGGAGTGACTGTCTCCCGAAGGATCTCCGGCAATAAACATATATACCCTTGAACTCATGGGAATCCCGCGGACGGAACAAATTAAAAGAGAGCCGTATTAATATTTTTGTTTTCTTTAATTATCTTAAGATATTTCTTGAGGTCGGGGAGCCGCCGCCTGCTGCATACAAGAAGGGCGTCGCCAGTATTTACTATTGCAATTCCATCGAGATCTATCGCGACCGCAAGCGTATCCGAATTGTTGTAGATAATGCCGTCTTTACACTCGAAGTGCATGACGTTTTTTCCGAAAGCCGTCGTACCGTTTGCGTCGGAGCCGTAAATACGGCTTAGTGCCTCCCATGATCCGACGTCGTCCCATTGAAAATCCCCCGCTACGGCGTACACCTTATCCGACTTCTCCATTATGCCGTAGTCGATTGATATCGCTTCCGCATTAAAATAGTAATCGTCAATGCTCTTCTGGGAGAAACCCCTGATTTTGACTTCTTCGATCTTCTTTTTCATGCCAGGCATATGTTTCCCGAATTCGTCAATGATAACCGACGTTTTCCACACGAACATCCCGCAGTTCCACAGATAGGAATTGCTTTTCAGAAGAGACCTGGCCTTCGAGACCGACGGTTTTTCGATGAATCTCTTAACTTTGTATATGCCTGCACTTCCGGCGGACAAAACCGGTTCTCCTATATGTAAATAACCGTAACCGGATTCCGGACGGGTAGGTTCTACCCCGAAAGTCACAAGAGCGTCGTTTTCGCGCGCGAAACCGGCGGCGGTACGAACTGCCGCAAGGAAAGCTTTGTCGGGTTGAATATAATGGTCGGCGCTCATAACCGCCATGACGGCCGGTCCGTTGTATTTATATTCGATCCACGCAGCCGCCATAAGAACCGCCGGGGCGGTGTTCTTCCCTATGGGTTCGATAATACGATCGTAAACCAGTTCCTGAGGAAGTTTCTTTTTCATCAGATCTGCCATCACCCTGCCGGTCATGATAAGTGGTTTTGTGTTTTTTGAACATAACGGCTGACATCTGATGAGCGTCTCCTCTATCATTGTTTTTGAACTTACAAGCGAAAGAAGCTGTTTGGGCGAAGAGGAACGGCTCAAAGGCCAGAACCTCTCACCAATTCCTCCCGCGATAATTACCGGCACCGTAACCATAATTAATTTTCGCTCCTGTGTCCGTTCAGTACTTCCTTAAGGCTGACAACCGTTGAATAAGGAACTGAAGGAACGCCGATCTCGGCTCTGTTATGGTTATGATTATGAAAATCCGAACCGCCTACAAAAGCCAGCCGGTTTTTTTTTTTTATTTGTAAATAATAATGTTCCATACCGCCCGTATGCTCGGTGTGGTAGACCTCTATGCCCTGAAGGCCGTCACGTACGAATTCGGGGATTCTCTCGTCGACATTGGTGACTCCGGGATGCGCCAGAACGGGTATTCCGCCGGCATTTCTTATAAGATCGAATATTTCCCGTGGCAGAATCCTCAATTTCTCAACATAAGCCGGAAGGCCGTAACCGATATATTTATCGAACGCCTCACGGAAAGAGTACACCAGCTCCTCTTTCAACATAGCTGCAGCAATGTGCGGACGACCTATAGCGGCATTTCCTGCAATCGAAAGCACGGTCTCGAACCGAAGATCTATACCTTGTTTATTAAGATTCTTTACGATTTTTTCTGCCCGGACGTATCGGGCTTCTTTCATCTGCTTTAATGTTTTTATTAATAAAGGGTTATTCGGATCTATATAGTATCCTAAAATATGGATATCCTTGCCTTCGATTTCACTCGAAAGCTCAACCCCAGGAATCACCTCTATACCCAGTTTTGAACCAAGTTCAATTACATCCGGATAAGCATCCGTACAATCGTGATCAGTGATGGAAATGGCGCTTAGACGTTTCATAGAAGCCTCTTCCAGCACTTCCCTGACGGTTCTTATCCCGTCCGAAAACATTGTATGGATATGGAGATCTACATATTTTTTTTCAAATCCCTTTTCCGAAAACATCCTTCGTTCATTCAGGACAGATTGTTAGTATTATTTAATAAAGAATTTTTAAAATAACCAATAGGTGATTAATGGTCAAGCTTTAAGTAACATAATATAAAAATTAATCAACGAATTAATTAAAAAGATGTTATCCGACATAATTTTCAACCAGAAATTCACTTTGAATTCTTCCTTACCTGAAGATCTTATTAGATACAATGCCAAACCCGAGCTTTTTCAGTTGTTCAATGGCTTCAAAAGAACAATTTTCTGGATATACCCTGAAGTGTGAAAATTCGTACCTTCGCGGGTACTCCTTACGAAGCCTATCGAAATAATAAGGTTGCTCTTTTTTAGGAAGGGTTACGATTTCCCGGAACCGGCGATCGTCGTCTTCGATCGGGTAAGCCTGAAGTACCGCATCAGAAACAGGATCGAAACTATCGCAGATGCAAAGATCGGCAGCAGGTTCTTGCGGTAGTTCTACGCAGGGCAGATTTTCAGGCTTAACTGAAAAAAACCTGCAGGCGGTTTCATATAAAACAATAGTACCTCTGATCTTGCCTTCAAATGAGTATCCCGCAATGTGGGGTGTGGCGATATCGGCAACAGAGACTAGTTCGGTATCGACGTAAGGTTCATTGTTCCATACATCAAGCACCAAACCGCCAAGGCGGTTTCTGCGGTTGAGAAGAGCCTTCTCGTTCGCCACCCTGCCGCGTGAAGTATTGATAAGTATCGCTCCGTTTTTCATTCCGCAAAGGAAAGACTCGTCCACCATATTTTCCGTTCTGTCCTCTCCGGCCGTGATAAGAGGGACATGAAGCGATACTATATCCGATCCGTCAAGTACTTCCGCGAGGCTTCTATAGATTTCGCCGCCGCCCGCCCGTTTCTTGGGAGGATCGCAGAGAAGCGTCCTCATCCCAAGCGTAACGGCATGTTTTAAAACTCTACTTCCGATATTCCCGACCCCTATGATCCCGAGCGTAAGGGAATCGAGTCGCAGGTTTTTTCGCCGGGCAACATCCATGAGGGCTGCAACTATATATTCGGCCACAGACTCCGAGTTCGATCCGGGAGCATAGGCAAATCCTATCCCGTTTTTTTGAAGATATTCCAGATCGACATGATCGACACCTATTGTCGCGCTGCCTACAAATCGAATGCCGGTATTATGAAGCAGTGTTTCATCGACCCGTGTAACCGAGCGCACCAGAAGTATTTCCGCACCGGAAAGATCGTTTCGTGAGATGGTTCTTCCCGGAAGCGTAGACACTTCACCGAAGAGAGAAAAAAACTCTTTTACAAGCGGAATATTTTCATCGGCGACAATACGCATAGGATATGAGGCTTTCGGTATATGTACTTTGTTATATCGCTTAATTTAAAAATAGCTCTCTGCAGAAAAGATCAGAAGGATTGTGTCATTTATAAGCCGGTCTGCTCTTTTGATTATAACATTTTTCAAACATTTTTATGGCAAAATAAATGAACCTAAAGTATTATTTATTAAATATGGAAAATCTACACAGGAGAATAGCTTCTTCGATACTTGTTGCGGTAGTGGGAGACGCTTTTGCGGTTCCGATCGGCTCAAGTCCGCGTTATGAACTGTCGCTCTGTTCGGTTAAGAACATGCTCGGCTACGGAAGGTATGACCATCCTCAGGGAACCTGGTCGGATGACAGTTCCATGATGTTCTGTACAATGGAGAGTATGTTGAGAGGCAGGTACGACCTTGAGGATATAGGCCAGACATTTTGTCGTTGGATGTTTGATTCTCATTGGACGCCCAACGGTTATGTTTTCGACGCTGGGCTTACTACTTTTCTGGCACTGGACAGAATCAGAAATGCCGGTATTTCCGCCAGGCATTCCGGAGGAAAAACCGAGGAAGACAACGGTAACGGATCGCTGATGAGGATTCTTCCGGCGGCTTTATATTTTCATAATGAAGATATGGGCACGTTGCTGGAACGTATTCATGAAGTTTCAGCAATAACTCATGCCCATCCCCGCTCCCTGATAGGATGCGGCATCTACTCCCTGCTGATAAAAAATTTACTATCGACAGGTGATAAGGAAAAGGCAATCCGTCTGACTGCAGCTGATGCAGCCGAATATTATAGATCGAATCCCGTATTCAGATCCGATATAGTCCACTATAACCGTATACTGTTATTAGACATTCTAAACCTTTCGGAAACCGACATTAGTTCATCTGGATACATTATAGATACGCTCGAGACAAGCATCTGGTGTTTTCTACATTACACCAATAGTTACGATATCATACTGTCGGCAGTAGAATTAGGTCTCGATACCGACACGACGGGCGTGGTTGCAGGAGGTCTTGCCGGGCTTTTGTACGGTACCGAAGGTATTCCCGAAGATTGGATAGCTTCTCTGGCGCGTCATGACGAGATATTGGATCTGATAGAACGTTTTGCCGAACTTGCGGCTGCCGGGAAATGAATAGCTTACCCGTCTGCGACTACGACATACTGGTTATAGGCGAATGCTGTGTCGAATTCCGCTGTGAAGGCGATATTTGTATCGCGGACGCGTATGAAAAAGACATCGGCGGAGCGGATGTAATCACTGCGGTAAGCGCAGCCCGACTGGGCTCCTGTGTTGCAATGGTCTCTTCAATCGGTCGCGACCCTTTTCACAATATGATCAGACAGCGTCTAACATCTCAAGGGATCAATACCGACCATATAATAACCGCCCAGGGTTACAACGGCATCTACTTTACAAGCAGCCGTTACCCCGAACAACGCGAATATCTCTTTCACAGACCGGGAAGCGCGGCACAACATATTGTCCCTTCAATGATCTATGAAGATCTTATAGAGAAAAGTAAAATCATCTATGCGTCGAGCGAATTACAGTCCGTTTCCCGCAGCGCCAGACATTCTATTTTCAAGGCTTTCAATCTGGCGCACACCAATAACGTAATGGTTGCATACGATCCGAACCTAAGGTTGCAGCGCTGGTCGCTTGACGACGCCAAGGAAAGTCTGTGGAGCGTACTACCTCTCATCGACGTAATCTTTCCCTCCGCCCCCGACGAAAGTAAGGCTCTGTTCGGGTACGAGCGTCCCGTAGATGTAATAGGATTTTTATGGGATCGGGGTATCTCTATTGTAGTTGTAAAGAACGGCGGCGCTGGATGTGTAGTGGGATATGACGGAAAGGTGGAAGAGTATCTCCAGCCCGATGATTGCTCCATAGGAAATCTTACGCTTATCGGAAGCGCATTTTGCGGAGGCTTTCTACATTGTATAGCGCGGGGATTCGATCCGTTCCGTGCCGCGCGTTTTGCCAATTCCGTGGCTTTGTTCAAAGGGGGGAAAGACGGCGGCGTCGATTCCCTCCCTACGGCCGACGACCTGAAAATATGAAAACGTAGGACAGTTTATGCTGTCGGCGGTAGCGAGGAATGTACACTACGATCGGGCTTACATTTCCGGAAGTTACTGATCTTCTTCGTAAAATTCGAAGGGATAATTTACCGTAAGATCGCCCAGCGAGTCGGGTACGGCTTTAAATTTCCATGTCCGGATACGGTTTAAAACACTCAGTTCGAACTGCTCGTCGCCTATATTCGATTGTATTATTTTTGTTTCACCCACCGAACCGTCGGCTTTGATGCGGAACTCAACGATCATTTTACCCGATATTCTGATTCCGCTTCTTAAGCGCTTGTTGTAAAGATACCTCAACTCATTCGAATTCTCGTCTATAAACTGTTTTATAGCGGTGGGGCGGCGGTATGGATTTGCGGCGAGATACTCCCGACGCTGTAACATTTTCATCTCCGCGCTTCCCGGAACGCCCTTTTCCAGAAGCTCGGCTTTTATTCGTTCTATATTATCCCTCTTGTCAACCTGATTATCCCCTGCCAGGTCGAGATTTCCTATCTGGTTTATCAGCTTCATAATGCTATCGTTTACGGCAATAATTTTTGCGCGGACACTCTTTCCGTCCCCGATTAGTTCGCTTTTCAATGTAGACTTGCCCACCATCGCCGCATATTTCTCTATGTTCTTGATGAACATCTGATCCTGATAAGCTTCGAGTTGACGTTTCGCCTCCTCGCTTATGCTTTTTTGTCTTTCATAAAAATCGCCCAGCATCAACATACGCCGGTTTGCCTGTCGCGCCCATTTCTTTGAAGGGTCTTTTTTCACTACAATCCGATATTCCATTAAAGCGTCCTCGATTTCCCCCAGTTCCTCATGCGATCTGCCTTTGTAAAACCTGGCCTCGAGTTCATTGTCTACAGGCTGTTTCCTTTCGAGAAATTTAGAATAATCTCTTATTGCATTCCGGAAATCCATAAGCAGATAGAACCGTTTTGCCTTCTCCGCTTCCGAAATATTCGCCTGTTTCACCTTTTTTCGCTCATTTTCCATCGAGTTGATGAAATCGAGTAATTTCCATGCAAGAATTCCGGCTTCCGTATTCGGATAGCTGTTTATAGTATGTTCATATATTTCCTTTGCCTTGTCGTACCGGCTTGTCATAGAGTAGCAGAATGCCTTATGGACAAGTACCGCAGCTCTGATTTCGGTATTGAGATTCGGAGTTCCGAGAACCTCTTCATATATTTTAAGCGCCTCCGTATATCGTCTGCTGCGCTCCCAGAAATAACCTATTTCCAGTACTCCGTATATACGGTCTTCCTCTTTGGGATTAATTATAGGTTTGCCCAGAAGACGCCTTATACCGTTCAATACGAAACGCACGGGAGTATGGTAAATCCTTTTATTTACGGCCTTTTCGTGCCTGTCGCCGGACCCGGCCGAACCGAGAGCCTGCATGCGGGCTTCGAATTCGTAATTGTTAAGCTGTTCTTCGCCGAAAAGCATGCGGCGTTTTATAAGTTCATATTTGGCTACTATTCCGAAAGTACTCGACATCTCGGTGGTCGAGGCGATGGTTCCCAGAAGGTAACGTATCTCCTCGAATCTGACGTCGATAAGGCCGATATTGAAAAGCGTAGTAAAAATAAAAACGATAATAAAAACCGATAATCGTAAAACCGTCAGCATGATTGGGCGCCGTCTTATGTCGGAAGTATCCGGGGTATCATCGAAGGATCGATCCGCTGCGTCGGGCTTATGGGGCCGCTTCTCCTGTCTATTGCATAACAGGAGCCTTCGATGCTTTTAACGTATTTCTTTACCTCTGCGGCGACGGCTATAATCTCGGCGTGCCTCCGGAACGGCCTTGTTTTATTGGAAACGACCGCCACCGAAACGCTCATAAGCGGGAAACGCTGCCGTTCGCCTTTCCGGTTGATGGATTCTATAAATCCGTTACGGGCGTCCACGCTCGTGTAAAACTGATATATCCCGCGGTCGAAGGTGGCGATGAACGATTTTGCGAATATCTCCCAGCAGTCGAAATCGGTTACAACTACGAAATCGTCGCCGCCTTCGTGACCGATAAAGACATTGGTTACGTCTTTACGTTTAGAGGCGGCTACAAGGCAATCTCGCGTATACAGTATGGCGTCGTCGCCCCGGGTGAAGCCGTATTTGTCGTTATAAGCTTTGAAATTGTCAAGATCACAATAGAGAACCGCAATGATTCTGTTCGCCGCCAGACAGTCGTCTATATGTTTCGCTATTGTAATGTTTCCGGGCAGGCCCGTAAGCGGATTCGCTCCCTTGGCCTCGTCGCGCATACGTTGCAAAGCCACGCTCATTTCGTTGAACGACGAAGCGAGCCGGCCTATCTCGTCGTCCCTCACGATAGGGACGCGGATCTCGAGATTGCCTTTTGTAATCATATCCGTCGCTTCGTTCAGCTTTCTCAAAGGCGAAAGGATCATTTTCGAAAAAAGAAACGCAAATCCTATATGTACTATTATCACCAGAATACCTATCAGAAGACATTGCCGGTAAAGGTAACCCATCTGTCTGTCGATATCCTTCATTTCGAGATCGATCGCTGCCACACCGATCTTGTCTTCGTTATAAGTAAAGGGAATGTAAAGCGAAATGGTCTTGTCTCTTCTATTGACGCTATGATAAAAGAGCTTGTCTTCGAAGCCCTGCCTGGTGATCGCCATGTTTATCATTCTGAGCTCATTGATATCCGCATTCTCTTTCGAGACTATGTCGCCCTTGACTACATAGACGAAAACCCTGCCGCCTTCACTGAAAATCGCAATCGTGGTTATACCGAGCGCCGAGGCTTCCTTGAGTATTTTGTTGATATTGACGGCCGTCAGATCCCCCTTTAACCCGATTATATTGTCGATACGGTACTTAAGGCTCGACGCCTTGTGCTGGCTTGAAAGGATTGCGTTTTCGGCGATAAGATCGAGCTGGTTTTCGAAAACCATAAGAACAAAGATGGAAACGTTGAGAATCGTCAGAAATATATAGATCACGACTGTTTTGAAAACTATGGATTGAGGATTAAATATCCTCATAATATGCCTTTCTTCGTCGCGGTTTTAATGCACCTGAAAACTGTAAAAACACCCTTTTTTTAAAAACCATTCATACGCACCCGATCCGAATAATAATTCGTCGCCGGGCGTCAACGGTATATAATAGTACAGCTTATTGTAGAAAAAAACAAGCTCTTGGACGCGAATCTTTCAACTTGACAGTTGAGCAGACTTTTCGTACTCTTTCAGTTTGTTTCTTAAAGTTCTGATAGATATTCCCAGCATTTCCGAGGCTTTTGTGCGGTTCTGGTTGCAAAATTCGAGAGTACGGTAAATAAGCATTTTTTCGGCTTCCGCAATGGTCATCCCCGGATGGATTATTTCCGGATTCTTTCTTCTATCGCCGTGTGATGGTTTGAAACTGAACATTTCAGGCATAATAAGGCCCGATCGGGTAAGCACCACCGCGCGTTCTATTGCGTTTTCCAGTTCGCGGACATTTCCCGGCCAGCTGTATTTCTGGAGCAGCTCCATAACTCCGTCCGCTGTGCCTTCGATGCTGAAGCCGTTTTCTGCATTGATCCTGCGTATGAAGAAATCGGCAAGTTCAGGGATGTCCTCTATACGGTCGCGAAGCGGTGGAAGGTCGATCCGGATGACATTCAACCGGTAATAAAGGTCTTCACGAAAACGGCCTTTAACGGTTTCCTCCTCCAGAGAGCGGTTGGTTGTCGCGATGACCCTTACGTCTATTTCGACTGGTTCTTCTCCTCCGACCTTAAGCACTTCGTGTTCCTGAAGTACGCGCAGCAGTTTGGCCTGCGCGGTCAGAGGCATCTCGCCTATTTCGTCGAGCAGAAGCGTGCCCCCCGAAGCCGCCTCGAACATCCCCCTCCTGCGGCATATCGCGCCTGTAAACGCTCCCTTCTCGTGGCCGAAGAGTTCGGATTCCACCAAGCCTTCCGGAATCGCCGCGCAGTTGATTTTTACAAACGGGCCGTCGCATCGACGGCTTTGCAAATGGATCGAACGCGCGGCCAGTTCCTTGCCGGTTCCCGACTCTCCGGTAATAAGTACGGTCGCACGGCTGTCCGCCACCGAAGCTATAAGAGATTTGACCGTGCTCATCGCACGGCCGGATCCGACGAATTGCCAGCGATTGTTAAGCTCTTTTTTAAGCTGACGATTTTCACGTAAAAGGCTTCGGTAGTTCAGTGTCCTCTCTACTGTCATCTCGAGCTGACGTGCATGGCCGTCTTTCTGAATAAAATCGAAAGCGCCTTTTTTAATCGCTTCCACTGCGGTTTCGATGTCTCCGTATGCGGTTATGATCAGGAACGGAATGTCGGGATCCGTTTTTTTCACCCGCTCGAGCAGTTCGATCCCCGACATGCCCGGCATTTTCAGATCGGAAATAACAAGATCGTATTTGCCCGATTCGATCAGTGAAAGGGCCGAACGGCCGTCCGATGCACAATCGGCTTGATGCCCCAGACGTCGCAACGTTTCTATGATGGAGTCTCTGAAAAGCTCATTGTCGTCTACAACCAGAATACGGTATCTTTGACTCATGACTGCAGCTCTTTCGGTTTGGGAATGAAGACTTTTACCATAGTTCCTTTTGAAGGTACGCTTTCTACTTCGATATAACCCGAATGAGATTCGATGATTTTCTTAACGATAGCCAGACCCAAGCCTGTACCATTCACCTTTGTCGTAAAGAAAGGATCGAAAATTTTTCCGATATTTTCAGGCTCTATGCCGCATCCGGAGTCTTCTATAGTAATTACTGCATGGTCTTTTCCTCCGTCGACCGCATCTATCTTGAGCGTTCCACCCGAAGGCATGGCCTGTATTGCATTGAGACAGAGATTGAGCGTCGCCTGGCTTATTTTTTCCGGGTCCGCAAGAGCATAAATCGAATCATGCGACTTTTCATCCGTTAAAACTATGATTTTCTGCCCCAGACGCTCGATTTCGATGCGGACAAAATCGGCGATTTCTCTTATGATTTTAACGATGTCGACTTTTCTTATTTCTGGTTTGACCGGACGGGTGAATACAAGAAGGTTAGAAACGATTTTATTCAACCGGTCCAAGCCTTCCAGAATCTTTCCGAGAGTAGCCCGGCGCGGATCGTCATCGCCAAGATCCCGTTCGAGAAGCGCGGCCCACATCCCCATGGCGCCGAGCGGATTGCGGATTTCGTGCGCCACAGTGGCCGACATCTCGCCCACCGCAGCCATTGTCCGGGTCTGTTGCATTTCCTGTTCGAGAGCTTTTATTTTCGAAATGTCGCTGAATATCTCAACTGCTCCAAGCTTCCTTCCTCCGCGATCGCGAAGCAATGCATGATGATAAGAAACCGGTATCGGACGTCCTTCCTTATGCCTGATCACCCGTTCATTGTAACGGGATGTAGGACAGCCGTTTTTTAGCACTCTCAACAGCTCAGCGTCATTTCCCTCTTCTCCAGCAAAGAAATCGGTATACGGTTTGTGAAGCACCTCGGATACCGTATAACCTGTGGTCTCGGCTGCGGACCGGTTGAAATGAGTGATAAGCCCGTTCACGTCGATACCTATAACTCCGTTTTCCATGCTTTGAAGAATACTGTCGAGATAGGTCTGCATTTCTTCCTGACGTTCAAGACTTCTCCTCAATTCGGCGTTCTTCCTGTCGAGCTCCAGGTTTATTTTACGGAAATCCTCGCGCATCGCCTCATAGGCTTTACTTAACTTTTCGGCACGCACCTGAAAATCGGCTATTATCTTCTTGAAGGAATCAAGCACTTCCGGCGGGAAAGCTTCCTGAAGATTATTATCTTTTGTCATGACGGCAGTTTCCCCGAACATTTTTTTCTACCGCTCCCTCTTATCGTCAGGAAAAGAAGACGGCTGAACCGTTTTTCGAGCCGAAACGTTTTCGATATATCTTCGCACCTGGAACTCATCATCGAGAAATTCCCGAATCACATCCGCCACTTTATTCAAAATATCGTTCAACATATAAGTCGCTTCACACGGGGCTATTTCGTTTTTCCGCTTCTGCCATTCCGTCACCCGGCCGGCAATACGTGTTCTTTCCGCCTCCACAGCTTCCAGCAGAACTTGCTTTTTGCGAAGAGTGTCGAATACCGCCGACAAATCGCCTCTTCTCAGCACCAGTCTTCCCATAAGCTCCCTGGTCAAATTACGCAAGCTGCAATAACGGTCGAATTGACCGCGGTAAGACTCGATAAGTTCCTTAACAAGAATTGTATCATTCTCATTGGTCATATTCAACCATAGGAGTCAGGTTTCATTTCAGAACGGCCATATATTCATGTTCCCATATCGCGTCTTCCATTTTCCATTGAGCCTGCCGGGCCCAATAATCATCGGGGTATCTTTTGATCAGATCCTTGAAGGCTTTGATCGCCTCCTGATATTTTCCAATATTCTTATTGATGCTTCCGATCTGGAAAAGCCCCCACGGCGTCTCCTGGAAAGAAGGATATTTACGAGTCGCTTTTGTATAATACTCAAGCGCCTTTTCATACTCCTTTATACGGTAATACTCATCCGCTATACGGTAATAACAATCGGGTACCCGCAGAAAAACGTTCGCCTTTTCCCCGATTTCTATAGCACGGCGGAAGCATTCGACGCCTCTGGCGCCGTTTCCAAGCTCCTGATACGCCTTCCCCTGCTTGAAGAGCGCCGCGACCTTGTCGGTGACTCTCTGGAATAGGTTTATCGCCTGGGTGTATGCGTCGATCGCCTTTCGGTGCTGCTCCATATCCACATATACGTCGCCCAGTTTTTCCCAGGCGTTTCCTATCCATTCATGAGCGCGGTATTGCTGGATAAATTTTCTCAGCAGTTTCTCGGCCGTCGCCGATTCCGCCCTTTCGCTATATGAAATGCATTTGAAAAAAAGGCATTTCGGCGCCGCCGGATGGTTTGGATGGCGGTCGAGTATTTGCTGAAACTGGTTTTCTGCGTCTTTAAAAAGGCGAAGTTTCATATAACAGATTCCGGTATTGTAAAGACAGTGGACCGCAACGTTTCCTGATGGATGATCGGCGAGGATTTTTTTAAATTCCCGAACGGCGTCGTCGTATTTTCCTTCAATAAACAGATGTATACCCGACAACAATTGATGCCCTAAATCGGACAGAGTATCGACAGTCAACATTGTCAGAAGCGAATCGATTCTGATTTCCAGGGCGGGATATGGTTCGCGGGTTGAGGGTAAGCTGTCGGCTTTTCCGGCGTTAGCAATCGAACCTTGCTCGACGGCGTCCGAAACCGCTGCTCCTCCCAATTCTCTATACAGCCTGATAAGTTCCTTGGCTTCATTTTTTCCGACTTCATAATTGGTTAAAGAAATGTAACGGAAAAGATGGTCGACGGCTTTGGCATAATTCTTCTGTTCGCCATAAATTTTTCCGAGATAGAAGTGGGCATTGTAACCCAATTCGGGATAGGCAAGAGCTTTTTGAAAGTTAATCAAGGCGTGCCGATACTGTTTTTCCCGGTACCTTATTAATCCCGCGTAATAGTAAGCACCGGCGTGTCCCGGCTGACGAAGAAGAACCTTTTTAAATTGCCTAAGCGCCTCCGGATAGTTTTCTTTATTGTATAATTCAACCGCTTGTTTAAATTGCGCATCGACCGAAGGCGCACCTTCTCCCCTACGTAAAGGAGCATTCGCCGCCTTTCCCTCCGATCCCACGGTTGTTTCTTCGGATCTTGCCTCTATCCCCGTCTGCGCCGAAACCGAATCGGCAGAAACTCTCTCAGAGTATGCTTTCCCGCCGCCGACTATGCCTATCAGACGATCTATCTGATGCTGAATGCTGTCGCGTTCGCCGGGATCGGCTATCTTTTGATACTGCTGCAGCTCAAGTATCGCTTTTTCGTACTGTCCGTCTTTTTCATAGGCGGCTGCAAGAAGTTTCTGGGCTCTGCTCCAGCCTGGATTATAACTCAGAGCCTTTTTAAGATTGTAAATAACAAGTCTCGGCTGATTCTGCTCGTTGCGGATCTCGGCCATATGAAAATATGCATTATAATTATCGGGATAGGCGGCAAGCACTTTACGGAATTCATCAATCGCCCTGTCGTACTTTTTTTCGTTTTTATATTTTACGCCAAGGCGGTAATGAATATAATCGCCTATTCCTTCCGCGTGTGTTGCGGTAACCCTCATTAAACACAGACAGACTCCCGCTGCCTTTAACGTATTGTATAAACGGTTATTGAGAAACACGCTCCGGCGTAACCTCCGATTTCTATTTAAGTGACGACTTTAATAAAATATTCTTCTGTTTTTCTCTTATAAGACGCTCCTCATTATCGATTTTTATAAGAGTATTCGGATAAGCGAGTCTTATATTGACAATTGCGCCCGCCTCCCGCTCTTTTTCCATTTCGTCTATCTTCTCGAGGCGCCTCTGAATAGTAACGGCGTTCTTAATAGATTCTAACGTATTTTTCTTCAATAATCCAAGTTCTTGCAAATCGTTAAACTTCAATAGCCCCTTTTCGTCCATACCGTTACGCACAAGGTTAAACATTTTATCGTAAAGTACCGAGCGCTCAGCCATAAGCGTTCCGAATTGTTTGAGAAGATTATACCTTTCAAGACCGAGCCGGAAAGCACGGGTAACATCGACGACGGTCCTTGCCTCTGCAATGCTTCCCGTTACTTCCGTCTTAACCGAAAAGGCGCTTACGGTTCCTCCTACAACCGACTTTGCATATACGCTTCCTTCGGCGGAAACCGTTGAGTGAAGTATGTCTTCTTCGACAATTATATTTTTCCCTGCGGAAAGTTCAAATTTGGAAACATGATGTACTTTTATCGAACCGTCGCATTTGATTTTACCGCTTCCTCCCCCAATGGCACCGCCTTTGATTATCACCGATCCTCCGCTTTTAATCTCCGCGTCTTCCACATCGCCGTATATATATATGTCACCCATTGCGGTAACGGAAAATCCGGCCCGAACCGATCCTGTAATTCTCAGATCGCCGTTGAAAAACACATTTCCCGTCGAGTAGTCTATGTCTCCGTTGATTGATTTTCTGTCGTGTACTTCAACAACACGGCCATTATACACGACAGCGCCGTCGATCGCGGCAACTATACAATTGCGATCGTTTTCCGCATAATCTGCGCCTCTGCCGGCAATTATACATACATCTTCGGGTTCAGGAGGATAAATCGATTTCCCGAATACGTTGATTCCCTCTTTTCCCGGCTTCGGAGGAATCCGGACAGCCAGTTTATCGCCCTTACGCACATTCAGATCGAGTTGCAGATCGCGAAGATCCACCCTTCCGTCTTCAAGCTCGCGCGGTTTCCCAACCTTCGAGAGATCGACGAACCATTCGATCCGGCCTGGGGTGCCGGGTTCCATAGGCTTGCCCGAAGCAACCCGTATTCTTCCCTTTAGTAAACCTAACGCCATGCCTTCCAGGGCTTTTTCGTCGACGCCGTAAACTATACCTTGACTATTGAGTAATGTACGGAGTTCCTGAACAGAGAACCTCCTTTCGAGTCCTTCGTCAACGGTAATATACGCGTGTAATCCGTCTACTTCACACCGAAGCCAGTTTTCGGACATCAATACCCCCTATTCGATAAGGGTATAATTTTAACCCCCAAGGGATCAATTCCTTTCAGGCACAAGATATCCATCGCATGAAAGGTATTTTTTCACGTATTCATCAACCGATGATTCGAGGGAACGGCACTCGTGCATACACCCCGCCTTCCGCAGACGAGTAAGATCGGCCTGAGTGAAATACTGGTATTTTTCCCGGATCTCGGTCGGCATCTCTATATATTCTATATTGAGCGGTTTACCTACCGCGGAAAAAAGAGCCTTTGCCAGGTCATTCCATGATCTGGCTTTACCTGTGCCGATATTGAAGAGACCGCCTATTTCCGTATGATCCATAAAGAAAAGCGTCATCTCGACCGCATCTTTGATATAAATAAAATCCCTCATCTGCTCCCCGTCGCCGTACTTACTGCGGTACGATTTGAAAAGGGAAATCTTTCCCTCCTCTCTGACCTTCGGGTACGCTTTTGCAATAACGCTCCGCATCTCGGCCTTGTGATACTCGTTCGGGCCGAAAACATTGAAATATTTTAAACCGACAATTTTGTTCAACCATCCCCTGCGAAGTGCGAAAAGATCGAAAAGATGTTTGGAATAACCGTAAATATTGAGAGGACGCAGCAGATGAAGCCGGAGGATATCGTCGACGTATCCGTGTTCGCCGGCCCCGTATGTCGCCGCGCTTGACGCATAAATAAGCCTTGCAGCGCTGTGGCTTTCCCACCATAAGCCGATACGCACGGAATAACGATAATTGTTTTCCATCAGATAATCCGCATTGCGTTCGGTTGTTGAAGAGCAGGCGCCAAGATGAAAAATAGTCTCGATTTCGTCGCCGTATTTTCCATCTTCAAGCTGTTCGATGAATTTACCTTTATCGATATAATCCTGGAAACGTAATCCGACACAGTTCTTCCATTTATCGGTGGATCCGAGATGGTCGACTATTATTATATCGTCTCTTCCCCGCTCATTCAGGGCGTAAACGATCGCGCTTCCTATAAATCCCGCTCCGCCTGTTACGACAATCATATTCTACCTCCAGAGTTATTGCTCCCCTTTCTTTTTCGGATTATCCATACGTTAAAAATATACAATAAACACATTTTTTATATTACCTTACGGCAACAATTATTTTCAATCCCGATATTAATTATTTTTATTGATTGTAACCAAGAGACATAAATAAAGGTATAAGAGGCTTTACATGATGAAATGCCCCGGTTGCGGAAACGGCAATATATACCCGGGGGCAGTATTCTGTGGTGTTTGCGGGGCGCTGATTTCTTCAGAGCTAAGCGGAAAGGCTGGAAAGCAACATTTCAATCCTATAATATGGGAAACCGACAAACGAAGCAACGCCCCTTTTCAGGCTTTATTCTCTACGATAATTGAAATTATTTTAAGGCCGAGCCGCTTTTTCCGTCAGGTTGCCTCTGAAAACCGTTCTGCGCTGCCTGCCTTTGTTTTCGGACTTGCGACAGGAAGTATTGGCGTAATTGCAGGATGGCTCTGGGCTGCGATTTTTATTAAATACGAACAAGCTTCCGTATTGTCATTTATTATAGGAAATGTTCCTTTACCTGCGGTACTCATAGGCGCGCCGGTTATTCTAAATATGCAATTTGTTCTTGCTGCATTTTATATAAAAATCGTCATGTATATTGGAAGACTCGGAAAAGTTGCGTTTTCTCAAATATTCAGAATGCTCTGTTATGCCGAAGGCCCTATGACTATGCAGGTAATACCGGTAATCGGCGCCACTATCGGTGCCGTTTTTCAATTATACGACATACTTACTGGTCTGCATTTTTTGTATTCGGCAAGCAGATGGAGAGTGTTTTTTACCCTGCTTCTGCCTTTTTTTATCGTTATAGGGCTTGTCCTAATAATCATATCAGCCGGACTATTTGTAGGTTTGGCGGCAGCCCTCGGATTATTTAATAGATTGGGATTTCCTCTAGATTTGTTTAGGTAGAATACACTCTCTCCTCCCCTTATCAATTCAGAAAGTTGTAATCTATTTCTTCGTAAGAGAAGCGGATATTCTTTTTTTCAGTTCGCTTGAATATTTAAAAAGCGGAACCACTCTTTTCTGTAGCGGCACGACCTCGCCTGTTTTAGGATTACGAGCAGGCCTGGGTTTACGCACTTTAGTATAAAAAGTGCCGAAGCCTCGTATCTCGATGGTTTTTCCTTCCACCAGAATATTTCCTATTGTCTGGAGCAGTTCCTCCACTACAATCCGGGTGTCCGATTGAGTAAGACCGGTAAAATTAGCCACCGAAGCTATCAGGTCGTGTTTAGTCGTATTAGCCACATAGCCTCCTTGAAATCGATCGAATATTAAATATTCAATGATTCCGGTTTAATGTCAAGATAAATCATGCGCGCATCATTTTTTATGAGTACACACCGGTATAATACCGCGAAAAGACTTTGTCAATCAATGATTTTTTTGGGACCGCGGATGGAAAGACCGGTGGACTTCCTTAAGGTATTCCCTGTCGATATGTGTGTAGATTTCGGTGGTGACGATATTCGCGTGTCCGAGCATCTCCTGCACTATCCTAAGATCTGCGCCGCCTTCGAGAAGATGGGTCGCAAAAGAATGACGGAATGTGTGGGGAGACACATTTTTATTTATCCCCGCTTTCTTTACATAATTTTGAATTATTTTCCACACTCCCATGCGTGAAAACGGTTTTCCCCTGAAGTTAAGGAACACCGTACTGTCCGAACCCTGGCGTGCAAGCGCCTGTCGGTCGGTTTTGTAATACTCTCCTATCCAATAAAGCGCCTCTTTACCGATGGGTATCAGTCTTTCCTTCGCCCCTTTGCCGAAGATACGAACCGTTTCGTCATTGAAATCGATTTGCTCATAGGTGAACGAAACAAGCTCCGATACCCGCATTCCTGTGGCGTAAAGCGTCTCTATCATTGCCCTGTCGCGTACGCCTCCGGGCCGGGCGACGTCAATGTTTTCCAGTATTCTCATTGTCTCCTCCACGGTAAGTACAGACGGCAGATACCTTGTACTGCGCGGAGTTTCGAGAAGTTCGGTGGGATCTTTCGTAATCTCTCCTTCCGTCGCGATAAATGCAAAATAACCCCGCATTGAAGCAAGGTTGCGCTGGATCGACGTCGGAGCAAATCCGATGTCGAACAGTAATCTTATATATTGCGACAGAAGATTATGATCCACAGCGGCGATATCGTCAATCCTATGCTGGGTAAGGAATGAAAACAGCCTCTGCAGATCGTAACGGTAGGAGACAACACTATTTTCGCTCAGATTCTTCTCCAAGCGCAAATATGAAAGAAATGCATCGAGGTAAGGAAGCTCTTTCATGAAAAAAATTCTTTTTTCCGGTTTACGGGAAAAATGTCTTGTTTGTAAAAAACATCTATTAAGATCTTTTAATTAAAGCCGGGACGAGTTGTTGTAAAAAATATAATTAGAATCTTTCCGAAATTGCCATTCTTTTGGATGGGACGGAGGGGGGTTCGGGAGTTACTATTTGATTGCAGGGAAGGTAATTTTTTCATATAATTAATAAAAATTTATTGATGTTTTACATTTTGCATGCGGGAGCGCTTATCGATGTATTTCATTAATTACTTGATTAATTCAAATATGTTTCGTTACTTTCCAAAAGTTTCATTTTTTTCTATATCATTTTTCATTTTCTGCTTATTTTCCAATCCGGACGCCGGAGTAATTTTCGGCGACGATTTTTCCGACGAAAGCCGTTCGAACCTGAACTGGGGTGTTGTCGGCGAGAATAACTATTCTGTAAGGTTTCGCAACGGCTATGCCGAGTTGGAAAACGGTTCTTCGGTATATATTGCCTTTGTCATGCATTCACTGGGAGGAAAAACGTCGCCGGGTACATTTACGGGGCGGATCGTTTCCGATATTCCTGGTGCGGGGATTTTTTATTGTACCGGAAGGGAATCGGGCTTTTTTGTAGGCTATGCTGTTATTATCGGCGACGATGAACTGCTGCTGCTCGAGTACGGTGCCGTGGGCGAAAGGGAGCTTCTTATATGCGATTGTAAATTTTTATACAAAGGGAACAATAATCTCTCGATAAGCGGCGACGAAAGAAAGCTTTCAGTCTTCTGCAACGGCTACTTCCAGTTCTCTTTTCCCAACTCACTCGGACCCGCGACCGATGTCGCATTTGTAATACCACCCTCTTCGACAGTCTCTTTCGACGACGTTTTAGTTACGGATTCAATCGCCGACACTACAAGATTCCCCTTGTTTCGTGATTCGTTGACCGACAAATCTATGTGGGGATGGCAGATATTAGGGCCGGGGAATTATTCGAACGACAAGGAAGGATTGCATCTGAATACGTCAAACAGCCGGTCTTTTTATGCTGGCGTATTGGTTCCCCTTGCCGATTTCCATATGGCGGTGAAGTTGCGTTATGAGAACGGAAGCGTCGTAAAACCCTTCGGATTGGTACTATTCGGCTTAGCCCGTAGTAATGACATAGACAGCCTTGTACCTTATCTGCGCTTTGGAGTTAACGCATCGGAAGGTTTTCTGATAGAGAAGCGTTCCACCGCAGGCTGGGATATGGCGGATAGCGGCGTTTTTTCGGGTCATTTATCCGGCGACCGGGATTCGCTGAGTATATTAAGAAGCGACAAAGAGTGCTTATTCTATATTAATGCTAATCTTATCGCATCGATGGAAGTGCCCGGTGATGAGATAAGAGGCGGAGGAATATTTGCCGCAGAAAGCCTTTCGGTGAGTTTCCGTTACTTCAGTCTCTCCGACCGGAGCGATGAACGGATGAGTCTGAGTTATAAAAGCATTTCACTGCGCTCTTATGGTTCAAGGTTTACCACTGACGATTGTTTTTTCGATCTGATGGGAAGAAAGACCTTCATCCCGTCCCGCAATCATCCGCCTTTACTTATGATATATGGAAGGAAAAATATACCGCAAAGATACGGAAAAAGGATACTCTGTAAGACAGGAAACTGATTTTATAATACTCTAACGTCTCTATCTTATGTCAATTACCCGTTTTTAGCCATTGCCTTCAGACACTTCATACATACTTTGATGCGCTTCGGTGTGCCGTTTACGACTTTTTTTATAGTGCGTAGATTCGGAAAAAAAATACGATGCCCCACATTATGAGCATGAGATACGGTTCTTCCCGACTGTGGATGTTTTCCGCATATCTGGCATGTTTTGGACATATTATTCTCGCCTTTTTATTAATGGAGTAAGAGTTATTCCGCTTGGATTAATAACTTAATCTTTTAACTTTCTGCAATAAAACATAGTAAAAATACTAATTGATTCAGATGACTGTCAAAGAAATTAAACATAGATACCGCAGTCGGGGCGGATGAGATATTGATAGGTAAGGAGGGCTGACCTCCGTTTACTCCTCCTTTATGTTGGCTGTAAACATATATCAGGAAAAAAATAAACCGCATGGAGTGTATGGATGATGATTAAATGATTCTTTCTTCTCTTCTTTTCTTCGGACCTCACCCCTGCCCCTCTCCTATCAGAGAGGGGGAAGGTTACATGGCAACTTTATACAGTATATAACGCCGGTTAAAAGGTTTTCGAATATATAAAGACCGGACTCCCGGCGGAATAAGTTGTTTAAAAAGAACCGCGCCCTTTAGATCAGTTACCGTAAGGAAAGCGGTTTCCCGGGTTTTTTGCGGGAAAAAAACGATTGCCGCGCCGTTAGCCGAATGCCGTACGGTAAAACGCTGAATTGCACGGTTTGCAGACGGTGCTGCCCGTACGACGGCGGGCGTTTCCAGATTTTCGGGTGGAATGCCGCTGCCGGGTTGTATTACCGAACACCCTTTCACCGAACGAACACCGTTGACATCTGCCCCGCTTGAACCCCATACGCCGGTAAGTGTATCCTTTACATACCATTGGTTGTAACCCAGCACGGTCTTCGCATGCGTCCAGTATTGCGCTCCGCCGTTGCCTGATGCGTGAAGAGCCGTGAAGATTTCTTCAATATTCTCGCCGGTTATGTCGACAATCCCGTTAGCCGAAAGCCACACTAACTCCGCCTTTACCGCAGCGGCAAAGTCGAATACCGGGATCTCGATCTTTGACGTCGGATTTGCCGAGTCGGGGAGAGGAAGAACCACGCCCATGCAGTTCACCCGCATATTCTGTTGGTACGATAGCCCATAGTTGCCGATGAAGATCATAGCACGCGGATCGTAGTGGCTGATGTAGCGAATCCCGACGTCCGGTTCCGCGCCGTCCTTTAAGAAATTCACGTTCTCCTTTCCAAATAAAATCAGCTTCTGCAGATTCAATGTCTCGCCCGCCGTAAATGCAACCCCCTCGATATTGACGGGGGATATGCAGGGCGACGCCGGATAGGAAAGCAGTGAAAGTGCTATAAAAACCATTTTAATACGACGCATAGCAAACCTCCTTTGGCGTTTGTTATTTCGAATTAAAATTAACATTACTCTCTAACCCTCATACAGGCAAATATTGCCTTAAATAAACTAATCGCCAAATATTATTCAACTATTTGACTTAATTTGTTAATAATATATTATTTTCTTCTGATTCAGGAGATTAAGATGAATTTTCTCAAACTATCCGCTTACATTGCCGGAGTGTTTTTATATTTATTGCCTGGTAGTTCGTTTTCTGATATTCATATAAAGGGCGATATATCGACGGTCACCTTCGACACTCTCAATAACCCTTATACTGTTGACGATGATCTTTTTGTTCCTGAGGAGAAAAAGGCCGTTATTCCTGCAGGGGTTGTCTTTCTTTTCCAACCATATACCGGGATAATTGTCAAAGGTTCGCTCAGTATCGAGGGAACCTCCGACCGGCCGGTAGTGTTCACCTCAATCAATAATTCGAAATACAATCCACAGTCTGGACAACTACCCAACCCTTTCGACTGGAACGGCTTATTAATTACCAAAGAATCGAGTAAGGTGATAATGAAAAACTTTCACCTGAACTACTCGGTTTACGGTATTAAATCGCAAAATCCCAATATAGTTATCGAGAATGGTTTATTCTGGCAGAACGGTCAGTTCCATTTTACCATCAATGACAAAATTCAGTTTGTACAGGATAATATTCCTTTTTCATATAATAACATGGATAGTGGTTCGGTTGTAACAGGCGATAACAGTACTAAGAAACCGTCTTCGGCTCACATTAGTCCTCTTGCCGTTACCTCCATCATTTCGGGTAGCGCATGTATAGCAGCCGGCGTAGTAGGTATTACACAGGTAATCAAAGCCTCTGCCAACTATGATTCTGCAGGGATGGCATTTCCCGATAAGAACCGTAACGAGGAATATTATCAGCGATACCGGAAATATTACTGGAGGAGCGTGGCTGCTTTTGCCGGATCGGGCGTCTGTTTGGGTGTAACGACCGTATTGCTGTATTTCGAATTCAGAAAACCTGAAAAGAAGCATGTATCTGTGTTCCCATTAATAGATCCGACGGGCGGTTTAGGCATGAGTATGGAAGTGAAATGGTGAAATCATATCAACGGAGAAACGGGTAATGAAAAATTCAGCTGAAACGGAACTAACACAAAAGTTCTATTTAATTCACCTCCGGAAATTGCCGATAATTATTCCGATGCTTTTTCTGGCTCCGACATTTTTTCAGTGTATGAAAAAAAAGCCTCTTGATCCGCTCGACCGGGAGCCGCATATTGAAATCATCGCCCCCGCACTTGACAAAACCAATACCATTACCGCCGACTCTTTACGGGTGACACTTCGCGGAGACAACGAATATTCGCTCTTCAGATACCGGCTTGATAATACGGCATGGTCGGAATTCGTAAAAGAGCCGGAAATATTCTTTACGATGCTGGACGACGGAAGCCACACACTTTATATCGAGAGCATGTATGAAGGCCATTCTTTCGTGGCGCGTGATTCACTCTACTTTAACGTTCAGGCACTTGCTTCATCGGCCGTATATGTGGTTCCACAAAAGGTAATACTGTGCGACACATGTTTAACTGCATCTCTAAAGGTGGAGGTAAAGAACCTAAGTGCCTGCGACCGGTTGCACTTCGTTTTTTCCGGCGCTAAAATAGATTCGATATACCAGAAGGGCATGACGGATTCGGTTTTGGTTCTGTCGAATAATACGGTTGCGGATGTGATCCGGTTCCCCGGAACAGGTACCTTCAGTGGAATATCGACGGTTCTTACGGTTCGTGCAAGGGCCACAGCCGGTAAAGATACGACTCGCCTTGCGGTTGCCTGCACGGCCCGCGATACAAACAATGTTGACGTCAAAATTGAACGGATAAGAGGTTGTGTAATTTTAAAAAAGTAACCTAAAACAAGGAAGTGTCATTGATACGTCGTGTGTTTTTGACAAGCATATTGACTGTTGCGACGGGAGTAATTCCTTTAAGGGCGGATAAGTTGACGGCGCAATGGATCGGCTCGGGATGCGGAATTTCAACCGCACCGGAGCATGACATTGTCCTGTATTCCAATATCGGGGAAGTGATCGTAGGCGGTGCATCGAACGGTGTGGATTCAATCTATTCCGGAATTCTTGCGTCAAGAGAATTGGTCAATGCAATATTAAATGAAGCGCCCCGCATCGTCAACCTTAGCGACACGCTCTTCCCCGAAGAATTTATCCGTTTTTCAGTGACCATCGAGGCAACTGATCCGGACAACGATTCTGTTAAACTGAGTTTCCCGGTATTACCGAGTTATATTACCAGGAACGGAAACCGCTTGTCGTGGACTCCTGCCAAGGGTCAGCCCGATACTTTTTTTACCGTTATTGCTTCGGATGGAACGCTCTCCGATACCAAAACGGTTTATTTAAAAACCATTACCCGCAATCAAAAACCTTACCTTACATCCGCCACCGAAGATACCACCGACGAAGGAGTACCTTATTCCTATACTGCAACCGGTGTTGATCCCGAAGGCGTTCCTTTGAAATTCTATTTTATCAAATACCCTTTATGGTTTGGAGGTGGTTCAATTATTGAAGGACCTACAATTTCCGGTATTCCGCCGGAAGGCGCAAGACAAGCAACCTTTGCCGTTATTGTCGAAGACGACCGGTGGCAGGATACCGCATTTATCACTCTTACCATAAACTCGATCAATAATCCACCGGTTTTCTCGTCGCCCTCGAGGGTGGAGGCTACGGAAGACTCATCCTTTACCTATACTGCAACTGCAGCAGATCCCGAAAACGAAAACCTTGACTTCTGGTTTACAAATCTGCCGGCCAACTGGAAATGGAAAAGCGCCGTAGTAAATGGTATTGCAAATGGAAACGTTCTTTCGGGAATACCGCTTGACTTTGCCGGTTCAACCTTTACTGTTCATGTCAGCGACGGCGTTCATCATGATAGTATGGAAGTAGTAGTAAACATAAAGTGGATAGAAGAGAAACCGGTTATAACATCGCCTTCCGTAATCAAAGTGCTTACGGGTCAGAAGATTTTCTATAAGGCAACCGCGACGGATCCGGAGTCCGGACCAATTAAATTCATCATTGAACGTAAACCGGCGTGGTGTGCAATACGAGGTAACGATACAATCGAAATCAATGCAACCGCGTTTGTAGATGCCGTAACCGACAGTTTTCTTCTGATTGCCGAAGATAAAGCCGGTATGCGGGATTCCCAATTCGTAGTTATCCGTGCAATAAACTACAATGCAGCTCCGAAAATAACTTCAAGCAGTCGTGTAACCGCAATCGAAGATTCATTTTTTTCATATATAGTAACAGTCTCCGATTCGGACGACACTCAATGGATGTTTTCATACCCCCGGCTGCCGAAATGGCTTTATCGTTCGACAACAGAGGGCATACCGGCTTCAGGAGACACACTATGTGGTATTCCCGACGGTAGTACCGATATTGACAGAATCAAGATAGTGGTATCCGACGGCGGAGAACAACCCGATACGCTCGAGGTAATAATCGATATTATCACTAAAAATGATCCTCCCGTTTTTATTTCTTCACCGCCGAAGACCGTTATATTGGGAGAAATATGGGAGTACCGGTTACGCGCGATCGATCCCGAAAACAACAGCTTCGTATTCAGATTAATTAACGGCGCCGAAAAAATGTCGATCGACAGCATTACTGGCATAATGAAATGGACGCCTGACAGAATTTATTCCGATACGGTTCCCGTTACTGTTGTTGCAGTGGATCAACACGGGGATTCGAGTTTTCATTCATTTTCAATCCGTGTGTTAATGGACAACAGGCCGTCCTGTAGTATCGATACGGTTTTAGTCTCACGGGGAAAGGTAGTCATTCCTTTTACTATAACCGACGGCGACAGCAGCACCATTACTTTAAAATTATTTTACAATACCTCCAGAGGATGGGAGCCGATAAGTGACTCTTTTATTACAGGAAAGACAACCAATATTACTTCTGAAGAATACACCGACACGCTTATCTGGAATTCTCTTCTCTCGGTTGCCGGCGGAAAGTTCAAAACCCGGGTAAAAATAGTTCCTTTCGATACTACGACCGGTAATGAGGGAGTTTCAAAAGAATTCATCCTTGACAATACGGAACCGGTGGTCTTCACTTCAGCTGCTCCGGCAGCCGGCTCACTTGTGTCAACAACGAAGAGAATATGTGCGACCTACATTGGCCCTAAACTGGATACGGCCTTTATTAATAGTGAAGCTGTTGCCGTAACCGGTAAATATAGCGGAAGCTGTAAAGTTTCATCAATAAAAGCGACGCCGGATAGTCTTTTGATCGAACTCGATTCCTTCCCGGTTGCCGGGGATGAAATAACAGTCACGCTAAGAAAAACCATTCGAGATACAACCGGTAAAGAGTTGCCTCAGGATTATTCATGGAAATATTCGACTGCATGGTTGGGCGACTTCAATTATGACGGTTACGTCGACTTCGACGATCTTGACGAAGCAGTCATGTTCTGGTACGCAAGTGCAAGAGGCATTAGGGATACTACCGCTCCGATTATCAGTATCGGTCCGGTAAGCGGGACGGTACCATATCTGAGGCTTATCGAAAACGATTCGCTTTTCGATTTTGAAGATCTTTCGGTTTTTCTGAGCATGTGGCGATATCATTCATCAGGCGATAAAAAGGCGGCGAAAACGCTCGTAACGGTTCCATCCTACGAACCGGATCGTTCGCTTGGAAAAATCATGGTGGTTGCCGACGGGAATGCAGCCGGTTTGAAATTCGACGATTTCAGAGGGGCGGCCGCATCGACGGATAATATTAACGCATCAGTTGAGGAGCAGACCGATGGGCTCATGAGATTTTTCGTTCTGAAAATCAGCTTAAACGGTCTTAACGAACTTATTACGGCGCGCCTGACACTGGTTTACGATAAAAACATACTCGGTAAAGCTTCTGTTGTATCCACTCCTCTATTTGAAAGCGAGGGCGGAAACCCCCTTATTTTACAGCAGGAGAACGATGCAGGGTGTGATATTCAGTTGGCACGATTCTCCGGAACTTCACCCGGCGCCGATGGAAGCGGCGAGTTTGCCCGGATCGTAATTCCTCTAAAAAACAGCGGGTCTAAACATGTTCCTATTGGATTAGCCTATTCCTTTGTCGCAACCGACCACAAAACCGTCGCAAAAGGGAAATTGCTTCTGAACACATTAACTAACGTTATTCCGAACCGTTTCAGTATAAGCGATCTGCAGGCAGCCCCGAATCCAGCCGTCGCGGGTGTAAGGCCGGTTCCCTTTTCGCTTACAAGTCAATTAAATGAACGTTTGTCTCCTGTCAAGTATAACGGAACGAATCTTTTCTTCAATATTGACATTCCGCAAGGATCGGCCATCGAAAGAGAAGCGGTTTCTATTAATCTCGTAATACTGGATTATAACTCGAGAGTAGTCGTTTCTTCTGAAAGCCGTGATTTCTTCAGCCATATTAACGCAGGAGCGCCGGCTCCGGGTTCGTACCAATACCAGTGCTACTGGGACTGCAGAACGGAAAACGGGCTGCCGGTCGCACCAGGAATTTACAGAGCGGTTCTGCGGTGGAAATGCGGCAAAGAAAGCGGCAAATGTTCCGCTTTGCTTGGAGTAAAGTAAAGCTTCGGTCGGAAAGTTTCTTTTGTAAATGATATACGATTATTTGGATTTTCTTTGCCTATTCCATATCTGAAAAAATAATACTTTAGTTTTTTTCTTACTTTCCGGGTATAATCACCGACTTTCCATGATAAGCGCTTCCCTATGCGTGGGCTTTATCGTGGATAGGAAAATAATATACCGATATTTACAACTATCGTCATTTCAGGATGGAAGCACGCCGAGGCGATGCACCGGGCTCGTCTAGATTGCGACCGTGGCACACGATCTCATGATTTGATTTAATCAAGTCACAGCGGCTACATGTCCGAAACGAAAAAGAGCTTTACTTTAGGCAAGTGTTAAATATCCCTTTAAACCATCCTTATACCACATCCTTTATGAAAATTAGCCTTAAATACTGTATTTTTTGGCATCAAACAATTATTTTTTTTCTTTTTTATAGAGAATTAAAAACGAATTAAATAAGAACTAAGAACCGGGAATATATCCGACATGACAGATAAAAAGAAGGATCTTCTATCGCTTTTCGAGTTTTCGACCGAAGAGATCGAAGAGATTCTTTCTTTAGCCCGACAAATGAAAATAAACAGGCTGAAGGCCGAGCCGCGGATCCTCTCCCACAAAAGCGGCGTTATGATCTTCGAAAAGCCTTCGTTGCGTACACGCATTACATTCGAGACCGCCATCGTCGAACTTGGAGGACACCCTATTACCCTATCCGCCGACGCCATCGGTATGGGTAAGCGCGAAACCGTCTCCGACATTGCACGCAATCTCGAGCGATGGGTGCATCTTATAATCGCCCGAACCTACAGTCATAAAACGGTTGAAATGCTTGCACAAAACAGTTCGATACCCGTCATTAACGCCCTAACCGACCTTTTTCACCCTTGTCAAGCTTTGGCTTTTGCACAGACTCTTGTCGAAAAAAGGGGTTACGAAAAAAAAGGGATTCATGTCGTTTTTATCGGCGACGGGAATAACGTCTGTCATTCTCTGATGGTTTTATGCGCAAAGCTCGGATATGATTTTACCGTTGTGTGTCCCGATACGTATACGCCGAAAAAAGAAATAATCGAACAATGTGTTTCAATTGCCCGTTCAAGAGGCTGTTCGGTGGAAATAACGCATGATCTTTTCGGGGGTGTAAGGAACGCAACGGTTATCTATACAGACGTATGGACAAGCATGGGACAGGAGGCCGAGGCCGAGCGAAGAAGAAAGGATTTTTCGTCTTATCAGGTAAATGAAACCGTTTTATCCCATGCGCCGTCGGATGTTTTGGTGTCGCACTGTCTGCCTGCTCACAGAGGCGAGGAAATTACAAGCGATGTACTTGATTCTGAACGTTCTATTGCTCTGGACGAAGCGGAAAACAGACTGCATGTGCAGAAAGCGGTGATAGTGTATCTGTTTTCATAAAACATTACTATAAAATAATGTCGATATTTTTATTATATTGAAATAAAGTGTAAAGAGTGGCATTATTGTTAAAACGAGGCTTAATCTATGAGTGAAGAAAGAGTGCCGTATGGTCTGGAAGCATTGGACAATATGATTTCCGGAGGTTTTTTGCGCGGTTCTGCCAACCTGATAGAAGGTGCGCCGGGAACAGGAAAGACGACGCTGGGTATGCAGTTCATCTATAATGGAATAATGAAATACAATGAACCCGGCCTGATCATCACTTTCGAGGAATTCCCGCAGCAGTATTATCATGACGCCTTGCAGTTCGGCTGGGATTTAAAAAAACTCGAGGAACAGAAGATGCTGAAAATCATTTTCAGCGATCCTAATACTACGCTTTCCGAATTCGATAAAATGGACGGAGAGCTCGTCTCCCTTGTGGAAAGTTTAAATATAAAAAGGGTGCTTATCGACAGTATGACTCACTTCGAAGCTATTACCGTTGATCCTTACGAGCTTCGCGACGTGGAAAGCCGTTTGATAAACGCTCTGAAACGGGAAGGCGTAACGAGTATACTGCTACGTGAAAACGACAATCTTCTGGGTCAGGTAACCCGTGTTACCAGCAAGATTCCCTTTATAGTCGATTCATATATTCTACTAAGATATGTTGAAATAGACAGCGCCATAGCAAAGGCGCTCTGTATTCTGAAAATGCGCGGCAGCGATCATCATAAAGATATACGCTGCTTTCGCATTACGTCTAAAGGAATAGAAGTAGAAGCCAAGTTCAAAGGTTGTGAAGGTATAATGAGCGGCATAACGCATTTCACCCCTCAGGATGCATTCGTCAATGTTTTCGGAAAGAAGAAATGATCAACTCAACGGCAATTAATCTCGAAAACATCCTGCTTGCCGGATATGTTTTCTGCGGCAGCCTGCTTAATATTGTGGCGCTTTTCATTTCTTCGTTCTATCAGCAACGACTGCGCCAGTCTTCGCCGCAGGCGGGATTCGTTATCGCGGTAATATTTTCTTTTGTATATATATTCCTTATTTTTGCAAGAGGTAATGATTCTTTTATAGCCGATATCATTTCGGTAGTTTCATTGATCGTATACGGAATCTCTTCATCGTACAGCATTCTGATGCTTTTATTCACCATGAGAAACGTTAAAAAATAAATGTTGCAGCATCAATCAATATTTTTCTTTGATTTACCGGCGATTATTTTTATGTTTGTATTTGCATACCTCAGCAATCGCCTCGGAGAAGCGCTTCGAATAGCGCCGTGGTACAAAATTCTTTACGGCACTGCAGTAATTATCATTACAGCATCAGTTCTCGACGCTTTAACTTCTGCAATGCCGTTGCAATTGATCATGACAATTTCTCTTATTTTGCGTTTTGTCGGAGGAGTCGTATCTTGTGCGGTAGTGCTACGATACTGGATATGGGTATTTTCGGAATTTTTCAAGAATTGAAGGTAGCGGTAGTATGGTAAAAAAAATATTGGTCGTAGAGGATGACAAAGATATTGCAGATTTGGTAAAATTAGTACTTGAAACCACGAATCAGTTCGAAGTAAAGGCAATACTCGATCCGGAGAAGGCTTACGAAACGGCAGTAGCATACAGACCCGATGCGATTCTGCTCGATCTGACTATGCCTAAAATGGACGGGTGGGCCGTATTCGATATGATTCGGGGAGATGCTTCGTTTTCGGACGTTCCGATAGCGATTCTGACCGCCCGGTCGCAGGAAGTGGATGAGATGATCATTTTACATGTAAAACGGGCGGACGGTCATATAGCAAAACCCTTCGGTAAGCAGGAATTGATAGACAAGACAAATGAGCTCTTTGCAAAAAGAAACAAATAAAAGAATCCTTGTAATCGACGACGAAAAAGAAGTTCTCGACTTCCTGAAGCTCTTTCTCGAGCCTCAGGGATGGGAGGTGGTTCTCGTTTCCTCACCATCCGAAGCGCTTCAGATGCTTGAAAAGACGCCGTTCTTTATGGTGCTGACTGATATCGCAATGCAGGAAATGGACGGATACGAGTTGATCTCAAGAATAAAGGAAAAAGGATTCCCCTCACAAGTGGCTCTTATGACCGGTTTCGGTTACAATCCCAAACATACTCTTTTGAAAATCTACCAGTCCAATCGTTACCCCTATCTATTCAAACCGTTCAACAGGGCAAAAGTTTCCGAAACGGTAAGAGAGGCCTGGAAAGCATATCATGCGGATCTTCTACCGGAGGATAAAATTTCAGCTATTGACAAAGATAAAGTTCCTCCGATTTAAAAGTGTTCTATCGCCCCTGATGCTCCTTTATATTATTTTACATTACTCTTATGAATATCGATGCCATTCATATAAGAGGGGCACGCGAACATAACCTGAAAAATATCGAGCTTTCGATTCCCCGTAATGTATTAACGGTTATTACAGGAATAAGCGGCTCGGGAAAATCATCACTTGCTTTCGACACTCTATATTCCGAGGCTCAACGCAGGTTTGTAGAATCACTATCTTCGTATGCCCGCCAGTTTCTGGGACTAATGGAAAAACCGGATGTTGACTCTATAGAGGGGCTTTCGCCTGCAATTGCCATCGAGCAGAGAACAACCGCCCATAATCCCCGCTCAACCGTAGGCACTATTACCGAAATACACGATTATCTCCGACTCCTTTTTGCCCGTATCGGCGTTCCTACATGCTACCGATGCGGCAAAGTGATTTCCCGGATGACAATACAGGAAATGACGGATGCTGTAACCGCACTTCCCGAAGGTGAGCGCTTTATGGTACTTTCGCCTGTTGTATCGGGCCGCAAAGGAGAGTATCGTGAACTAATGGAAAAACTCAGAAAGGATGGTTTTTTACGGGTCATTGTAGACGGAGTTCAATACACTCTCGATGAAAAAATAGACATGGATAAGAATCGTAAGCACTCAATTGAGGTTATTGTAGACCGTCTGATCGCCTCTCCAACGATCCTCTCCCGCATTACGGAGACGCTTGAAACAGCGTCCAGAATAAGTGACGATGGTACAATTCGTATTCAGATGTTAAACGGGGAAACACTCGTTTTCTCAGAAAAAAATGCGTGTCCGGATTGCGGTATAGCGGTAGAAGCTTTAACCCCACGGATGTTCTCCTTCAACAGCCCGTTCGGCGCCTGTGAAAAGTGCACAGGACTTGGTTTTATACCGGAAATCGACCCGCAACTCTGTGTTCCCGATCCTTCTCTTTCTCTTGCAGAGGGCGCAATAGCTGCATGGAACGGCGCTGCGACAATAGGAAGCTGGAACAGTCAGATACTGAGGTCGGTATGCAACCATTTTAAAATACCCATGGACATTCCCTTCTCTAGATTGACAAAAAAACAAAAAGAGATCCTTTTATACGGTTCCGGAAGCGAGTGCATTACCATGCAATGGGAGGCTCAGTCGCGTGAGGGAAAGGGTGTATTCAAACGTCCCTTCGAAGGGGTGATTCCCAACCTACTTCGCCGCTATAAAGAAACCTCTTCGGATGACGTCCGGAACTGGATAGAAGGGTTCATGACCCAACAGGAGTGTCCAGCTTGCAAGGGTACACGGCTAAGGCCGGAAAGTCTTGCCGTAAAAATAAACGGCACAAATATTGCCGAGATATCCTCGTGGCCTATACATAAAACTATTGATTTTTTCAAAACGCTGCATCTTTCCGAAAAAGAAAAATCGATCGCAGGCAGGATACTCAAGGAACTCACCGAAAGGCTGAAATTTCTTATCGACGTGGGTTTGTCGTACCTTACCCTTAACCGCGCCGCCTCAACCCTTTCCGGAGGAGAATCGCAGAGGATCAGGCTTGCAACCCAGATCGGGGCGCAGTTGACGGGTGTTATGTATATTCTGGACGAGCCGAGTATAGGTCTTCACCCGAGGGATAACTCTAGACTGCTTTTGACGCTACGCCGCTTACGTGATCTTGGAAACACCATCATAGTCATAGAACACGACAGGGAAACCATAAATGCTGCAGACCATCTTATCGATATGGGCCCGGGAGCAGGCATTCACGGAGGCCGCATCGTTGCTCAGGGAACACCTGGCCAGGTGGCCGATTGCCCCCAATCTCTGACCGGCGCTTATCTAAGCGGGAAACGTTACATACCTCAGCCTGCAAAACGCCGAACCGGAAACGGTAAGTTTCTTACTATTATCAATGCACGCGGCAACAACCTCAAGGGAATCGACGTATCGATACCGCTCGGGATGCTTGTGGGCGTTACGGGGGTAAGCGGTTCCGGAAAAAGCTCTCTTATAAATCAGACACTCTATCCGGCACTGATGCGACATTTTTACAAATCTAAAACAACACCCCTCCCTTATGACAAGATTTCGGGTATAGAATACATCGATAAAGTGATCGCAATCGACCAGTCGCCGATAGGCAGGACGCCCCGTTCAAACCCGGCCACATATACGAAAACGTTCGAGTTCATCCGCGATATATTCGCTTCGCTTCCAGAAAGCAGGCTGCGCGGCTATAAGCCTGGTCGGTTCAGCTTCAATATAAAGGGAGGCAGATGCGAAACGTGCGAAGGCGACGGTCTGATACGAATCGAAATGCATTTTCTCCCCGACGTCTATGTGCAGTGCGAAAGTTGCGCAGGTAAACGTTACAACCGCGAAACGCTCGAAATACTTTACAAAGGAAAGAATATCGCGGAAATACTCGAAATGACAGTAGACGAAGCACTTTTGTTTTTCGGCGTAATTCCCCAGATAAAATCAAAACTGACCGTGCTTTCGCAGGTAGGATTAGGTTATCTTAAGCTCGGCCAGCCAGCCAATACTCTTTCAGGAGGGGAATCGCAGAGAATAAAACTAGCCTCGGAGCTTTCCAGAAGAAGCAGCGGAAAAACACTTTATATTCTCGATGAACCAACGACCGGTCTCCATTTCGAAGATATACTGATGCTTATGTCGGTAGTACAGGAACTTGTGGATAAAGGCAATACGGTGGTTATTATAGAACACAATCTCGACGTAATCAAATGCGCAGACTATATTATAGATTTAGGCCCTGAGGGCGGTGAAGGGGGCGGCAGCGTCGTGGCGACCGGAACGCCGGAAGAAATAGCAACAGCGGAAGAATCTTATACCGGGAAATATCTGAAAAAGGAACTTGAGAACCAATTTAACAAATGAATAAATGACTTTTTTCACCATTAACGATTGGAGACGTCATGTCGGGTAAAAATGTAGTATTATTCGGTCCTCCTGGAGCGGGAAAAGGAACCCAGGCGGTAAAATTGCGTGATCTTCTCAATGTGCCCCATATTTCAACCGGAGATATGTTCAGATATCATATAAAAAACAACACCGATCTGGGCAAAACCGCAAAAGAGTATTCCGATAAAGGGAAACTGGTGCCCGACGAGGTCACGATCGCCATGGTAAAGGAGCGTCTTTCGAGGCCCGACGTCAAAAACGGGTTTCTCCTCGACGGTTTTCCGAGAAGCCTTCCGCAGGCCAAGGCACTTGACAGAATACTTTCCGATCTAAATATGAAGCTGGATCATGTCATCAACATTAAAGTTTCAGATGATGAAATACGCACCAGGCTTTCCAAACGTGCCTCAATCGAGGGTCGGGCGGACGATGCGGATCCTAAGGTTATCCGGAACCGTATAGATACATATAAAAGCCAGAGCGAACCCTGTCTGGCATATTACCGGCCCAAAGGAATAGTACGCGATATAGACGGTATAGGAACTATTGACGAAGTTTTCGGAAGAATAGAGGCTGTATTCAAAGGATGATTATTTACAGGTAAGATTCGGGGCTTGCCGAGGCGTCGGGGCGCGCCCCGCTCGCCTGAGCGGAACAATATTACTTTTTTTTCGTTTTCCGCTCTTCCTTCTTTTCTTGTCAAATACTACTTATACGGAAAGTTTTCCCATGCTTCGTCTACGAAGGACTTGAATTCCCGTTCGAACCGTGAGCGCGGAAATCGTTCGGCATTCTTTCTTATTTCATAAGGATCGAAAGAATCCTCTTTTTCGAGAAATTCCTGTATTGCTTCGATAAGACACAACGGCGTCTGGCGTTTGAAGAAAAGACCGGTTTTCCCTTCTATTACGGTTTCGAGCACACCTCCGCGGCCGAACGCTATTACCGGCACCCCGGCGGCCTGAGCTTCCACATTGACAATCCCGAAATCCTCCTCTGCCGAAAAAACAAATGCACGGGCATTGCTTAAAAGCTTTTCCACCTCACCGGTACTACAATGGCCGACAAACTCGATTGTAGGGCCGGCAATTTTCCTGAGAGACTTCATGCACGGGCCGTCTCCCACAATCAAAAGCGGCAATTTCAGATGATTGAAAGCTTCAATTATAATATCGAGACGCTTATATGGAACCAGACGTGATATTGTAATAAAATAATTGTCTTTTTTCTCACTTATATAGAAACGATCCACATCCACAGGCGGATATATTACATGTGCAGGTCTGTTGTAACACTTCCATATACGGTGTGCAATATAATGGGAGTTTGCTATGAATTCGTTTACTCTGTTAGCCGAACCAATATCCCACAGCCTTATATAATGAAGTATCATACGGACTATAAAACTTTTGATTCCTCTTTCCAGGCCGGAAGCCTCCAGATATTCGTAAGTAAGATCCCATATATATCGCATCGGGGAGTGGCAGTAACATATGTGAAGCTGATCGGAGGAGTTAAGAACCCCTTTAGCAACAGCATATGACGAGGAAATAATTAACTTATGTTCGCGCAGATCGAACTGTTCTATTGCCATAGGAAAAAGAGGCAGATAGATCCGGTGATGTTTTTTTGCAAAAGGCAGCTTTTGAAGCATCGAGGTTACGATTCGTTCTTCTTCCCATAACATACCCTTGATCTCTTCCGGATCGTAAAAGAGAGTGTAGATTGTACCTGGATATAGCCGGTATATAGATTGCAAAACGCTTTCCGCTCCTGCAAGAGTAACCAGCCATTCATGGATTATCGCCGAATTTACCATAACGATAGTATAGCATCAGATGGTTGATTAGTAAAGTAAGAGCGGGATAAAAAGAAATGTGTTTTTAATGCGGTTTTATATGATACGTATTATCGGCCGTTAAGAATGTTATGAATCACATCAGATGACGCATTGCCCAGACAAGACGCGGAAAGCGTCCGAGGCTTGCCCGGAAGATTCTTGACATGGTCATCTCGGCCTGCGGAATAGCCGCAAGCACCTCGGCGCCCCGGTCGTAATCCTCATCGGGGACGGACAGTAATGCGTCTTTTACTTTTGCAAGTTTCCTGTGGCGGCTACCGCGCATCTGATTCCACGTTTTTTGGTACATTTCGACCGCGGCTTTCTGTTCTTTTTTTGTTCCGGCCTCAAGCATTGCAAGAGCGGCCTCTCCCGCCAGTTTACCCGAAAGCATGGCCTCGGAAATACCGGCCCGGGAAATCGGATTTACCGTAGACGCAGCGTCCCCTGCCTTTATAAATCCCGGAATCGCCATCGGAAGAGAGCTTCTCCCGCCGCACGGAATCGATCCTGCGAAACGCTTGACAATCCGGACGGAAGGATAATGTTTTTTCAGAAAATCATCCAATATTTCTCTTAAATTAACGCTTCCAAGATGCGCTCTTCCGATTACTATACCTATATTGGCCTGGCCCTTATCCCGCGGGAAAACCCACGCGTATCCTCCCGGAGCGGTCTTCTGCCCCGCATAAATATGTACACGATCGGTTGGAATATCACACTCCTCCACCCATACAAAATAGGCGGGCTCCAGATCAGCGGGTTTTGCAGCAATTCTTTCATTCTTTCCGAAACAATTGACCGGCCCCGACGCATCTATAACAACGCGTGCCCTAAATATTGACCCGTCGGCACCTATAACACTCCATCTTTCTTCAGATGCCCTTTCTATTTCTGATACCCTGAATGAGAAAAGTCCGGTAATACCGCCGCAAATCAACTCGATGGCAATATCATGCTGCATAAGGGAGCGGTTTATAATGTAACCGCCGTTTTTGTCCGTATAGCTTATTTCTCCTCCACCCGGCGCATGGAAGGTCGCCGTTGTGATCTCCTGTCTTATCCATGAAGGTAAAACCGTTCCCGCCTCACTAAACCCAAGTTTCCCCACCCCCTCAGCGCAGGGAATGGGATGCTCCCACGGAGCAATTTTATCAATTAGTAAAACATCATTACATTTTCCTTTCAGAAGCGCTCTTCCTGCTGAAAGTCCGGCCGGTCCGGCCCCGACAATAATAACTTCATATTCTGCTTTTACTTTCATATACTAATTCTAACAATCAAAGATTCACTAATATTTTTAATCTATAAAGATAATAACATACTACAAAACTAATAACTCTGCCATTAAATATCATCGGATAATAAAGAAACACAGAATGTTTTTTAATCACTCGAAGAGAGAATAGTAGTATAAGAAAGATGTCCGACGCCGCGAGACCTCTTCCGTTTCCTTACAGGGGAAAATCAAAAGTATAAAAGGTCTATTTCCCCGTCACGCAAAACAATCGATCGATGCGCCTTTTCCGACTTCCGCTCCCAGGGCCATTTCGACGCTTACCTTCATAAGTTTCTCGGCAGCCTCTATAGTAGCTTTATTGGCATCCTGCATGATATTGTTTATTTCTACGATGGATTGAGCTGCAGCTGAAACAGGATTCACGGTTTCCTCCTTGAGATAACTCCCATTAACATTATCGGCAGAAAAAGACAAATCTTTAATTTCCACTAAAGATAAGAAACTGTAGGAGAAAAGGAAAGTCTGTTCTGTAGTATGGTTTGCGACGAATTCCTTGCCACCACTCTATTCCTTTTGTATCTTTCTATAACACGATTGATACCGGCACGGCAACTCCGTGCTTCGGTATAAGTCGAAAGTAGTGGATTCGAGTCACCTGTTTCGTTCGGTAATGGGACAGGGTGAAGAGAAGGCCTGAGATGCGTCCCGAAGGGGGATGTTTCGCAGGTCTTTTTTTTAGGTTGAATCTTCTGAAAATATATACCATTAATTTATCAGATAATGAAAGGGTTTTATGTCTTTGCATCCTAATCTACAAAATTGGGTTAAAGAGACGGCCGAAATGTGTCGTCCGGAAAAAATCTACTGGTGCAATGGATCGAAGGAGGAATACGATCGCATTGTAAGGGAAATGATTGATGAAGGATATTGTATTGAACTTGACAGAAAAAAACGTCCCGGTTGCCTGCTTTTCAGATCCGATCCCTCCGACGTTGCGCGTGTAGAGAACAGAACCTATATTGCTTCAAGAACGAAAGAGGACGCCGGCCCTACAAACAACTGGATCGACCCTGTGGAACTCAGAAAGACGATGAAAGAGCTTTACAATGGTTGTATGAGAGGTCGAACCATGTATGTTATCCCCTTCAGTATGGGGCCGGTTGGTTCGCGTATTTCTAAAATAGGGGTTGAGATAACCGATAGTCCGTATGTGGTTATCAATATGCATATAATGACACGTGTGGGTACTAAGGTGCTGGAGGCGCTCGGCACCGACGGTGAATTCATACCGTGCCTTCATTCTGTCGGAAAGCCTCTTGCTGAAGGAGAATCAGACGGCGGCAGATGGCCCTGCGCTCCGCTTGATAAAAAATACATATCTCACTTTCCGGAAGAACGCACGATATGGTCGTACGGTTCGGGATACGGCGGAAATGCGCTTCTGGGCAAAAAGTGCCTGGCGCTCCGGATTGCGTCGGTTATCGCACGGGACGAAGGCTGGCTGGCCGAACATATGCTGATTCTTAAACTAACAAATCCGAAGGGAGAGGTAAAATATATAGCCGCGGCTTTTCCCAGCGCATGCGGAAAAACCAATCTTGCCATGCTTGTTCCGACAATTCCCGGATGGAAAGTACAGACCATAGGCGACGATATAGCCTGGATGAAATTCGGCGACGACGGCAGGCTTTACGCCATAAATCCTGAATCCGGATTTTTCGGCGTGGCGCCGGGTACTTCCAGAAGTTCAAACCCCATGGCTATGGCCGCAATAGAAAAAAACACTATCTTTACAAACGTCGCTCTTACCGAAGACGGAGACGTATGGTGGGAAGGAATCGGGTACGATGCTCCGGGTACACTTATCGATTGGACCGGTAGTAAATGGAATGCTGCAACGGCTTCGAAGCCTGCGGCCCATCCTAATGCAAGGTTTACGACGCCGGCTTCTCAGTGTCCGGTTATTGCCCCTGAATGGGAAGATCCTAACGGAGTGCCTATTAGTGCTTTTCTTTTCGGAGGACGCAGACCTCATACTATTCCTCTTGTATATCAGTCACGTTCATGGATTCATGGAGTGTTTATGGGCTCGATAGCAGGTTCCGAAGTTACGGCAGCCGCCCTCGACCTGAAGGCAGGCACCATAAGGCGCGATCCGTTTGCAATGCTGCCTTTCTGCGGTTACCACATGGGAGATTATTTCAGGCACTGGATAAATATGGGATCAAAAACCTCGGCAGACAAGCTCCCCAAGATATTCTTCGTCAACTGGTTCCGTAAATCGGAAGATGGAAAATGGCTCTGGCCCGGATACGGAGAGAACAGCCGTGTGTTGAAATGGATTTTTGAAAGATGCAATAATGAAGGCAAGGCCGTCGAAACCGCCATCGGTTATATGCCAACACTGGATGCAATAGAAAGACCCGAAGGCGTTTCTGAAAGCGATATGGAAGAAATGCTTTCGGTTGACAAAGAAGGGTGGTTCAGAGAAATAGAATCTATCAAGGAATATTATGCAGGCTTCGGAAACCGCATGCCTAAGGAACTTTACGATGAACTTGCAGGGCTTGAGGAAAGATTAAAAAAATCCTTATAAGAAAAGAAGTACCACCTTTAGAAGATATTTTTAACTATATAGAGAAGCAGGGAGGCGATAATGCCTTGGTTCATTAAATCAAAAGCAGAGAAGGAAGCAAGGAAAAAGCTTGCCGAAGAAATATGGATAAAATGCCAGAATTGCAATGCCCATATATTCAAGCAGGACTTTATAAACAACCTGAGTGTATGCCCTAAATGCAACTGGCACGGAAAGATTACCGCATACGAACGGATCGGTATAACGATTGATTCAGGGACGTTCACGGAGACCAACGAATCAATCCGTCCATGTGATCCGCTTTCCTTCATCGACGGGAAGGGTTCATACGCCGACAAGGTGGAAGAGGCCAGAAAAAAGACCGGCCTTAACGAATCGGTGGTTACAGGAACCGGAAAGATAAATGGTATAGCGGTTGTGATTGCAGTAATGGATTTCCGCTTTCTCGGAGGAAGCCTGGGATCGGGAACAGGCGAGAAAATTCTTCGGGGTGCTGAATATGCTTACGAGCACAGGTTGCCGTATATAATTTTTTCGGCTTCCGGCGGTGCAAGAATGCACGAGGGTATTCTTTCTCTTATGCAGATGGCAAAAACCTGCGCGGCAATCGCACGACTTAACGAAAGGAAAATTCCGTATATTTCGGTGCTTACCGACCCGACAACCGGAGGAGTAAGCGCATCTTTTGCAATGGTAGGCGATGTTAATATTGCCGAACCAGGAGCACTTATCGGTTTTGCGGGAAGACGGGTTATAGAACAGACCATAAAACAGAAACTACCCGATGGTTTTCAGACAGCCGAATTCGTTCTTGAACATGGTTTCGTTGATATGATTGTCAACAGGTGCGATCTGAAAAAAACTCTGGCGTCGATCATTTCATTTTACAAAAGATAAGGATGCACCATGGAATATATTCTTGATTTCGAACGACCTATTGCTGATATGGAAAAAGCTGTTGAAAAGCTTAAAAGCCTTGCGGGCGACAGCAGGGGAGAATTGGCCGATCAACTTGACGAATTACAGAAAAAACTGGCGGAACGGAAAAAGGAGATCTACGATAATCTTACTCCATGGCAAACCGTACAGGTAGCCCGCCATCCTAAAAGGCCGGTATTGCATGATTATGTAAATCTTATTTTTTCCGACTTCCTTGAACTGCACGGCGATCGGTGTTTCGGCGACGACCATGCGCTTGTAGGCGGTTTTGCCGTTTTGGGCACCGAAAAGGTCATGCTTATAGGGCATGCAAAGGGACACACAGCGGAAGAAAATATAAGAAGAAATTTCGGCATGGCCAGGCCCGAAGGTTACCGTAAGGCTCTACGCCTTATGCGTCTGGCGGAAAAATATAATCTTCCGGTAGTGACACTCATAGATACCATGGGTGCATATCCCGGCCTTGACGCAGAAGAACGCGGACAGGCTGAAGCTATTGCACGTAATTTAACCGAAATGGCACGACTGGAAGTGCCCATAATTGCGGTGATCACAGGAGAAGGCGGAAGCGGCGGCGCTCTGGGAATAGGGGTAGGAGATGCAGTGCTTATGCTTTCACATTCGATCTATTCCGTGATATCTCCGGAAGGTTGCGCATCGATACTGTGGCGCGACGCTTCATATAATGCACATGCTGCCGAGGCTCTCAAACTTACGGCAAAATCGCTGCTTCAACTGGGAGTAATAGATGAGATCATAAATGAGCCACCCGGCGGAGCGCATGCAGACCCCCGCAGTACTGCCGAAGAAATGAAAGCGGTTGTGCTTAAATATATAAAGAGGTTTTCTTCATGGTCTACGTCGAAACTGATTGCGCGACGGTTCGAGAAGTTTGCAGAAATGGGAAAATTCACCCGTTAATACAAGGCGGTTTATAATGACGAAAAAGAATAATACAGAACCTAAGAAAGACAGCTTTAATACGGCAGAAGACAGATTGCATAAAATTCCTCTCCGGATTACCGACACCACTCTCCGTGACGCCCATCAGTCGTTGTGGGCAACCCGCATGCGGACGGAAGATATTCTTAATATTATCGACGTAATCGACAAAGTTGGCTATTACTCTCTTGAGTGCTGGGGAGGAGCGACCTTTGATGTGTGTCTGCGTTTTTTGCGCGAAAACCCATGGGAAAGATTGCGACTGATAAAGGCAAAAGCTAAAAATACTCCTTTACAGATGCTTCTTCGGGGACAGAATCTCGTGGGATACCGCAACTATGCCGACGATGTCGTCGATCGGTTTGTGGCACTGGCCTGTGAAAATGGTATAGATATTTTTCGGGTTTTCGATGCACTTAACGATACCCGTAATCTCGAGGCCGCTATCAGAGCAATAAAGAAACACGGCGGACATGCACAAGGTACACTGTGCTATACAATTTCAAAAGTTCACACAATCGAAAAGTATGTTGAATATGCAAAGGAGCAGGTAGCTTTAGGAATCGACTCTATCTGCATTAAAGATATGGCAGGAATTCTATCGCCGATAAGCGCCGAACGTCTTGTTAGGGCTTTGATTGCAGAGGTCGACGTCCCGATCCAGCTTCACTGCCACATGTCAAGTGGTATGGGGATAGCCACATACGTAGAAGGGGTTCGTGCGGGAGCGGGAGCCATAGATTGTTCCATTTCCTCTATGTCCGGTTTTTCTTCGCAGCCTCCTGTGGAAACCATGCGGGCTATTTTCTCCGAAACCAATTACTCGGCGGACCTCGATATAGAAGCCCTCGAACGGGTGGCGAAATATTTCAACGAACTTGCTCCAAAACGTCATCCTGTTTCTTCTACTATGCCCTATATAGATCCGGGGATTCTTATTCATCAGATACCCGGTGGAATGATTTCAAATTTCAGATCTCAGCTTTCGATGCAGCAGGCTCTTGACAAGCTGCCGGAAGTGCTAAAAGAAGTGGCGCGTGTGCGGGAGGATCTGGGATTTCCTCCGTTAGTAACTCCCACAAGTCAAATTGTAGGTACACAGGCGGTTATGAACGTAATTACAGGAGAACGATATAAAATCGTTCCAAACGAAGTAAAGGACTATGTAAGAGGAAAATACGGCCGGCCCCCTGTACCGCTCAGCCAGTCATTCATCGCAAAAATACTCGGCGATGAAAAACCGATCGATCATCGGCCGGCCGATGATTTAAAACCAATGCTGCCTAAAGCTACTGATGGTCTCGATCCAAAACTTATTGAAAACGAAGAAGATATAATTTCTTACATTCTGCTTCCCGAACCTGCATTGCAGTTTTTTATGTGGCGATCGCTTCCGGCTGAACAGCGGCCTAAAACTCCGGCGGATCTGGAATTGGAAAAAATACAGGCAGAAAAGCAAAGCAAGGCAGATTCTTCGCAAACTTCCGAAAAGAAAAAAGAGGCACAAGCGGTGGCATCAGGTGATCACCAGATAATATCCATTCCGCCCAATATACCCGACATCGCTACGGAACTGATACAGAAAATCGAAGGATTGACACTAGAAGAACTTATATTCCGAAAAGGTAATTTCAGAATTGCCGTACGGCCTGCGTCGGGTGATATCACCCCAGCCACTTCTTCAACACCTGAGGTGGTAAAAACGGAAACGGTTTCTCTTACTAAGAATATTCCAACTTCCTCCCTTATCCCAAAAGCCACTGAGGTTCCGGCACCTCCTCCCAAGGAAGCCGCGGTCCCCGAAACGCCGGCATATACCGAAACAATCAACGCGCCGTTTGTAGGAACATTGTATCTTTCGCCGGGCCCGGGAAAGCCGCATTTTATAAAAGAAGGAGACGTCGTCAATCAGGGCGATAAAGTATGTATTGTAGAAGCCATGAAGCTTTTCAACGAGATTACCGCTCCGAAAAGATGCCGGATTGTAAAGATACTCGTCGAAGATGGCAAAAGTGTAGAAAAAGGACAGCCGCTCATAGGAATCGAAGCATTGTAGAATGTCACGTTTGAGACATTCTATCTAATTTTATGTCGGAGTGATAAAGTACCACTTTCTGTGTCCTGTGAAGTTAGATGTATCCTTTCTGTAACTTCTTATTTTTTTATATATATCAATTTTAATGCATTAAAATTTTTCGTTGCACAAAATACCGTATTCGTTCACTAAAACCATAAGATAATATCAATTTCAACTCTCAATATGGAAGAATAGCTAGGGGTGAGGGGGGATAGAGGTTATCGAGG
>FWPV01002334.1_pt1 | contig 47143 bp, 37 predicted proteins | sample 2228371 | NCBI WGS metagenome assembly FWPV01 (sample SAMEA103939776, study PRJEB20133) | metagenome | reverse complement strand
CTATGCCTTCCCTCAAAATGACTAGTAAGAAGTATACCTTGGACTTTTTTTAAAATCAAGCATAATATTATTAAAAAATTGTTCAACAAGAATTTTGTTTCATAACCATAGTACATTGCAGTTATAGACAAAGAACCTATTTGCTTCACTCAGAAAAACTTCCGAATTTAGTCAGGTATAGTTAACTATGGCAACAGTTCTACCTCTCGACAGTAAAATAATCTTTCCTGATTTTACTATTATATCTGCATCGGCAGGATCGGGAAAAACCCACACACTGACATTAAAAGTACTACAGCTTTTATTGTCGCAACAAATACCAAACAATCGCGCCGCAAACATTGTGGCAATGACCTTTACAAACAATGCTGCTGAAGAACTGCGCTCACGAGTTATTCATTACCTCAAGCAAACAATTTTTGGAGACAGGAAGATTCTCGACCAACTCAAAACCCTTGTTTCCGCACCGGAAGAAGAACTCCGTCAAAAAGCAGGTACTGTGCTTACTTCCCTGTTCGATAATTACAATGATTTTAAGATCGGTACAATTGATAGCTTTCTGACCTCCATCCTCAAGGGCATCACTATTGAACTTGGTTTCCCACTTTCTTCTAATATTGTATTTTCGGAAGAGGATTTACTTAGAGACTCTCTTGAGTTGTTCCTTAATGAAACATTGGAATCTGAAAATGGAAGAAAATTCATTGAAAATGTACTGAGTGAAATTCTGGATACTCTTCAGACGGAGAGTGCTTACCTATGGGACCCACTTAAAAAGTTCTATTCGGTTTATTTACAGTTATTAAAAAAATTTTCTCATTTTATTGCAGAACCATATGTACGACATTGTAACATTACTCCAACTCTCGAACATGCACATAACATCTGGCATACAATTCAGAAAATAATCAATCACACCGATACTGAACCGACAAAATACTTTCAGGATCGTACTATCGAACTTGAGAACCACCTCTACGATGAATTCTTTCTAAAAAAATCAACCTATAGAATACCCATCAAGAAACATCGAGATAAAAAGAAGTACGATGAGTGCATCAGAGAAATAAAACCATATCTCGAAAAGTTAAAACAATGTGGCAAGCAATATGCAAATTGGAAAGCACAAAACACTTACATGCCATATTTAAAAATATACGAGAGTTTTAAAGATTACCTTGAATACTACAAACACAAGACCAACACAGTCACTCTCAGCGACGTTACTAAGAACCTCGCTTCACAAATTCAATTAATGTCCGTTCCTGAACTCTATTATTACCTCAGCGAAATGTATTTTCATTTTCTCATCGATGAGTTCCAAGATACATCACCACTTCAGTGGACCAGTCTCATGCCACTGTGTGAAAATGCACTTTCAAACGGTGGTTCCCTGTTTATTGTCGGCGATACAAAACAATCTATCTATTCGTTCCGTGGCGCTGACTGGCAAATAATGAAAACTCTGATGACAAAGCCTGTTTTTTTGTCTGCTCAACCGACACTACTGAACCTTACAACAAATTACCGTTGTGCTGAAACTATTCTGATGTATGTACAAAATTTGTTTCATAACCATATTCCCTCTCTGTTGCAAAAAAACACCGGTAATAACCTTGCTGTGACCCTCAGTGGTCTTTCCATTGACAGCCAGATTGTCGATACAAAAAAGAAAGGAAAAGGATATGTAAACGTTATTGCCAAACCAGAGGAAGAAACAAATCCATGGGAAAAGAATGAACTTGTTTCCATTGTTCAAAGTTGCATTGAACGAGGCTACACTCCCAAGGATATAGCAATACTTACACAACAAAATGAAGAAGCTATAAGTGTCAGCGTTTGGTTACAGGAAAATTCCATTGAATGTATTTCATACAGTTCACTCGACATCCGTAACAATAAAATAATTCAGGAGCTCATTGCTTTACTTCATTTTCTCGACTCTCCAACAGATGACCTTGCTTTTGCAACTTTTCTACTCGGAGATATTTTTTATTATACATGCTTAAAACCAAACAACTTTGAACGAACAACTATTGAACACTTCATTGCACAACATTGCTCTAATACTTCAACATCAACTCCACTTTATAGAGCATTTGAAAACTCATACAATGATTTATGGAACAAATACTTTGACCAGCATTTCAAAGATATCGGTTACCTTTCCCTCTATGATATTACCAATAACCTTTTTAAACAATTTGAACTCTTTCAAAATTTTTTTTCTCTGGAAGCAATCCTCACACAATTTCTCGAAGTGCTACATCGGTGGGAAGCAAAAGGTAACAATAACGTAAAAGATTTCCTTCAACATATTGAAAAAAATGATGATTGGTGGAATATTGAAGCACCTGCGCTCAATGCAGTTTCGGTTATGACAATCCACAAAGCCAAGGGGTTGGGTTTTCCAATTGTTATTGTTCTTCTTTACGACCATAAACCTAAAAATGATAATTATTACATTGTTGAAGAAAACAATGCTCTCACACTATATAGCATACCAAATTCTCTTGCAGAACTATCGGACGATCTTTTATCTCTCAAAGAAAGGCATAAACTTCTTTCGTCTGTTGATGAATTCAATAAGTTGTATGTAGCATTAACACGGGCAGAGATGGAACTATATATACTTTGTGTTATAAAACCCCCTATGACAGTTTCTCCATATTTTATACCCGGTTCTTTTGGAACAATAACTTCACCTTCTTCGCAATCAGCATCGCTCACTCAACATGCAGCGGTTGTACACACAACTCAATCACTCAACGTAAAAGCTATTACGCGAAATTCTTTACAGTGGAACGAACGAAAACGCGGTGAAGCACTCCATGCACTTTTAGCACAAATTATTACCATCAATGCACCAGTTACCGAAGTTCTTAACAATGCCCTGAAAAAATTAAATAAATCTGATCAACGTATAATTGAAGATCCATCTGTTTACAACACCATTCTTTCATTCCTCGGCAACTCCGAAGTCCATCAACTCTTTGCAGATCTGCCGCAACGAAAAGTGTACTGCGAACAACCGTTGATTAACGAAAACGGAAAGACTCTGCGAATAGATCGCATGATTGTTGATACCGACACGGTAACACTTGTAGAATTTAAAACCGGTCAGCAGGAAACTGACCATGAACAACAAGTAAGAGAATATCTTGTGGAACTTCGGAAGCTCTTTCCTGAACATATGGTGAGAGGAGTACTGGCATACATTGATAAAAACGAATTACGGTGGTTTCAATGAGTACTACAACAGTACTGGATATACAACAGAATTTACTTGAAGAATTACTTCAATTGCTTCCGGAGCATAATGATCTTTCTGCATATACAATAGTTTTCCCTGGCAAACGACCATCCTATTTTTTGCAAAGACTTCTTTTCAAAAGATCAGGTACAGCCTGCATTCCACCCAACATATACACTTTCGAATCATTCATACGGAACATTGTAGCACTTAACCAGAATAACAATCCTCAAGAAATAACAGACCTTGACGCTGCTGCCATTCTTTATAGCATTCATCGCGATTTCGATTATTTACTTGGAGAAGGTATTTATAAATCTTTTGCCCAGTTTCTGCCTCTTGCTATTAAATTGTTTCATGAATTCGAAGAAGTTGTACTCGCCGATATTTCTGCAAAATCTTTCGATCAGCTTATCTCTTCATATCCATACGGCAGAATGCAGGCAGTGGGAAAATACTTCTCTGCGTTCTACGATCATCTCAATCGCAAAAAACTTCAGAGTCGCGCATTACTGTATCAACAAGCAGTTCAGCATATTGAGCAATCACCTTCATGCATTCCAACTCCACTTATCCTTGCAGGGTTTTTTACATTAACGAACATTGAGAAGCGACTCTTTGAAGTAATACAACAACTTGAGAATGTTACTTTTCTATATCAACGCGTACCTGATATTACAGAAATCGACGTCGATAAATTTCACTTTGTCAAAGCTCCCGATGTTCATGGTCAGATGTTTGCACTTGCTCAACATCTTCAAACCACTTCACAACCACGAGATGAATCCATGGTTATCGTTTTGCCTGAATCACAATCACTCTATCCATTGCTTCACCATGTGGTACCCGTACTTCAGTCAGAACAATACAACATTGCGTTGGGTTATCCACTCACACGCACTCCTCTTGCAGGTTTTTTAAGAGAAGTATTTAACGTTATTATTTCAATGTACAACAACAAAATTCATGCGCCCACCTACATACGGTTTCTTTTACATCCTTATGTAAAGAATATTCGTTTTAAAAATCGTACAGATGTAACAAGAATTCTTGCACACTCACTCGAAAAAACTTTTGCAGAAGATAAAAAGTGGAGCTTTTTTTCTCTCGAAGAACTTGAATCGAACACAGCGTTTTACGAATCGGTAGCATCCTTTTTCTCAGCTGAAGAACCACCCATCTCTTCTGAACAACTTCGAGATCATATGGTAACCATTCATAACGCCACTCTTAGAAAAATGCTTGTCATTCAACAAATGGTACCTCTTGGTGTTCTGGCAGATACACTACATTCTGTTCTTGAATACATTTATGCTCACAGTACAGCACGTCTTCATCCATTTTTTAACAATTATGTCGAACTACTCATCGGTGAATTGCATCAATTACAGCAATCACTCGCATCAGAGTTTAATTTTGACACTGCTGAAGAGTATGCGTTATGGTTCGATCAGTTCATGAAATCACTTACTATTCCTTTCTCCGGTACACCGTTACAAGGTGTACAAATACTCGGTTTACTTGAAACACGCTCTCTCCATTTCAAAACGGTATTTCTACCGGATGCAAACGAAGGAATTATACCACCGCAAGCCGATCCTCCGATTATACCACGCGAAGTCAGACAAAAACTCGGTCTTGAAACACAACAGGATCGCGATAAACTTATCGAAAACTATCTTCTGCAACTTTTTTTTAATGCCGAAGAAGTCTATATCTATTTCACTGAATCAACAAGTGGAAAACAGATTCGTAGCCGGCTTGTACACAAACTGCTTTGGCAGGCAGAACAGAAAGCAAACAGAGAATGTGAACACGAACTTGTTATGCCTGTGAACTATAAACTTCATCTTGGTACAACACATCCCACAGCAATTAACAAAACTCCTTCAATGCTTCGGGCAATACAATCTCTTACTTTTTCGCCAACAATGATTGATGCGTACCTCCATTGCCCTCTTCGTTTTTACTATTCGTATCTTTTACATCTGCGTGAGGAAGAAGAAGTTACAGACGACCTCGAATCAAAACACATCGGTACAATCGTACATCAAGTACTATACAAAATATTTCACCCTTTCATCTCCTCCGTTATAAAGGAAGATGATTTATTGAAGCTTCCGATTAATCAGATTGTGGAGGAAGAAATTTCTAAAGCTCTCGGACAAACGTTGACCGGACGAATGTCACTTGTAAAACATCAAATCCAAAAACAGATTGAACGCTACATTCAGCACTACCGGACGAGTATTCTTTCAACATCAACAGTAGAAATTGTTCATTGTGAATTTCCGGTTAACGTACACATTGAAGATAAAGCATTTTACGGAAAGATTGATAGAATCGAAAAGAGAAACGAACAGCTCTACATTCTTGACTATAAAACATCATCATCCGACGACCGACTTAAAATCCGTTTTCAAAAAATTAATATCAATGATCGTTCAACATGGAGTCAGGCAATTGGTTCTTTACAATTACCACTGTATGCTATGATGTACGCCCGACATACTTCAATTCCACCAGAGTCGATCCACTGTGCATACATTATGCTTGGACAAGCACAGTTCAATACTTCTGCAGAACACCATCTTTACAAAGATGGTGATACAAAAGAAGAATACATCAATCTTAGTTACCAAATACTTCGCGAAATACTGAAAGAACTATTTTCACCTGACATACCATTTTTACCCTCAACTAATTATGAAAAACACTGCATTAGTTGTCCGTTTACAACAATCTGCGGTACGCAATGGGTAAAAGCAAAAACGCGTTCATCCTGAACATCACTTCTTTTATCTAAAATATCTTTCCAACCACTGGCTTATTGCAAAGTAATCCGCTGATGTAATATTATGCCCTCCGAATGTACGATGAATGGTAACATCAGCATGTGCAGTGTTCAGCAATTCCACAAGCCTTGCCGAAGATTGAACAGGCACCAGCGGGTCATCCTCACCGATTAATGCAATTACAGGCTTTTGTTTCAGATCAGGTAATGGTGATGGTTCGTACGGTAACATTGGTCGTAGCAGTATTGCACCACCAAATAATTCAGAATAGCTGAACAAAAGACTTGTTCCTATGTTTGCACCATTCGAATAGCCACAGAGTAGAATGTTATCTGATTGAAGATAATAAATTTCTGTTGCTGTTTTCAGAAAGTCGGCAAGTTCATTCGTACGCCGATTTAAATCTTCTATATCAAAAACACCTTCACGCAATCGCCTGAAAAAGCGAAGCATTCCGTTTTCCAAGACTTTACCACGTGGACTAAGAATTCCGGCTTCTGGAGCAATTATTTTCGCAAGAGGAACAAGAGAATGTTCATCTCCCCCCATTCCATGCAATAGAAATAACGTTAACGGGTTATTGTTTTTAGCATATTCAAAACGGTAAACAAAATTTAATGCCTTTACTGTTGTATTAGTATTCATACACTACTCTTTGTACTCTGGCTCGCTTTCGTAAGGTAAGTGAATCGGTAATAATTTGTTTTCAATCGATGAGCGATATGGTTCAAGCCATGGGGGTAATACTAGTTTAGTGCCTAATTCGGCTGTTGGTTCATCAACTCCAAAACCGGGTCCATCTGTTGCAATTTCAAATAATATACCACCAGGTTCGTGAAAATAGATTGAATGAAACCAGAATCTGTCGATACGATCGCTCACTGCTACAGCGGAGTCCCGTAAATAGTTCCACCAATCGATATGTTCCTTTTCGTTTGGTGTACGCCATGCCACATGATGTATAGTACCTACACCAAAACGTGATCGTTCTGCCGTATCATCTACCACTATATCACACCAAGTACCTGTTCCTCCGTTATTCGTTGTGTAACGATAGATATTGTGGTCTTTACCAAAAAACAAAAAGCCAAGATTATTGACAAGATATGATGCTGTCGGTACAAGTGCATTATAAAGTAATGATACACTATGTAATCCACGGATTGCGTTTTCTTCAGGTATTCCTCCGCCGTACCAGTATGTCCATTGCTTGTTTAGTGCATCAGCAGTTGCAACAAGTTCGAGAGTTAAGCCATCGGTGTCCTGAAAACGGAGCACCTCTTCATCGAAACGTTTAAATGGAAGTTGAAAAACAATTCCGTTGTCCGAAAGTCGTTCCATCCAATATGACAGTGAGTGTGGTGGTACTGCAAAACCTACTGTTGATGTCTGAGCGTGTCCTTTCTTCTCGCGTCTTCCATTAGGCCATGCGAAGAACGTAAGATCGGTACCAGGTAAACCTTCAGCATCCGCAAAAAAGAGGTGATATGTTGCGGGATCATCCTGATTAACACTTCGTTTTACAAGACGTAGTCCAAGAATCTTGCAGTAAAAATCAACAATGCTTTGTGGTTGGCCGCCAATTGCTGTTACATGGTGTATTCCTGTGAGTTTATTATTCATTGATCATCTCCAAAATTTCATATCAATCATAACACAATATCTCACAGAATAATTCCAATAAAAAAAAGAGGACTCCCCTTTTTTAACGAAGAGTCCTCTCTTTTCTCATTGAAATAAGGAAGGTTATTTCATGAGGGCAAATTTTCTTATTGCCGAGAACTTACCTGATTCCAGTTTATAGAAGTATACACCACTTGCTAGTTTCGATGCATCAAGTTGTACCTGATGGCGTTGACCTGCATTGTAATAGCCATTGACAAGCATCGTTACTTCGCGCCCAAGGATATCGTATATCTTCAATGTTGTCCAGCCATCTTCGGCAAGTGTGAATTCGATAGTAGTGGTAGGATTAAAGGGATTAGGATAGTTCTGCGACAATGAAAATTTACGTGGTACAGAAACAAAACTTGTTAACTCTACCGAAAGAATCATACTATAATTGATATCCGTTTCCTGCGATGGTAACCAATTGGAAGGATATGTAAAACCTGTACCTTTATTATTTTTTGAAAAAATATTTGCTAATGTATATGTTGCTGCTTGCTCTGCAGTAATTGTAGTTGGTTGAGTGTAATTCCACGCAGCAAGTCCAGGCCTGTTTGCAATATAACCCGGCCCAAAACAATCGTACTCAGCATATAATGACGGAACCGGGCCCATTGTTGTCCAACCGGCTGGATTTACTGTTTCTGGTTCATAACAACGAATATAAACTGTCTTTGGTGCAGCTTGCCATGGTCTTCCTAAGTAAAAGGTTGTCATCGGTTGTCCACTAGCCGTGCTTGTGCTGCCGGGTTCTGGCGACGCTAAAATACAATCGAGGAATACATATCCATAACTATAGCCTGCTTCTGTAGAAGCCGCAGTTACTACTCCACCAGGTCTGTTTGTATAGATAATACAGGAATCGAATACTACAACATCCCGACCAAATATAAAATCAACAGAGCCTTCGATATAGCAATGCTTGTTATATATCCGATCGGGTCCGGTAATTCCACCTTGTGTGTAGTAGGTATCCTGATAACCGAGCATTTTGCAATTATAGTATTCCTGACGATCACCATTTGTACGAAGTGCAACTGCTTGTGTTGCTGTGCTACCGGGAGCATAAGCATTTGCAGTATTTTGGAACGTAATATTTTGCGCTTCAAAATCGGGTGCATCTATAGCACAAGTGAACGAGGTATTCGTACCATTACTGATTATAGTACCTTCAGGAAATACTGTTACTGTGTTCTTACCGGCATAATCGTCGTATGTAATAATAGTACTATCACGATCTTCTCCGATAAGTACAACATTCATTTTATTTCGGGTAAGCCAAACCTTTTCGTAATATACACCCTTCTTTACAAAGATTATCCAACGACCGGTGTATTTTTCCGGCACAGCATTAAAGGCATCCTGAATCTTTGTGTAATCGCATGTAACTCCAACAACTCCATTCTGATCAACAACTTTATACACATCCGGTTGTCTGGTAGGGGTTGTAAATGTTACTGTTTCACCATATCCGGTACCTGTTGCATTTTTTGCGTATGCACGTACGTAATATGTTGTACCGTAATTCAGACCTCCGATTAATGCTGTAAAACTACCCAATCCGATAGTACCTGCAACGTTGTACTCAATGCAAGTTCCTAACGTTGGATCCGGCGAAGTACTCCAGCATACACCTCGTTCTGTAATATCTGAACCACCCCACGCTGTCACTGTTCCGTTACCGGTGGCCTGACGATTTACGATATTTGTAACCGCCTGTGTTGTAACTGTCGGAGGATATAACTGATCGAGTGTTGTGAATGTTATTTCTTCACCATATCCAACACCAGCTGAATTTATTGCATAAGCACGAACATAGTAAGTTGTACCTTCAGTTAATCCTGTTATCTGCAGAGTATATGAACCAGACCCTGTGCCAGCATCGGCAAGTTTAGAATCCGAAATAGTTGGTGTGCCGGTAGTATTCCAGCATACTCCACGCTCTGTAACAGCCGCATTACCACTATTAGTTATATTTCCACCCGTTGTTGCAAATGTGGTAGAAATAAATGTAACAGTATTTGTTGTTACTGTTGGTGGTACTGCCACCGAAGCCGGATTGACATGTGCTATTGTAAAATAATTTGTTGTTAGTGCAGAAAAGATATCAGATGTTATTGTCCCTTCATTTGGTGCTGTACCACTTCCACCAAGATTTAACCAATTACCAGCACCATTATCCATTGCAACACGAATTTCCGAATTATTTGCTACGTTGTCATCACTTGCTCCATACGATAACACTATTTGTCCAGATGTTACATTTGCTCCGCTCCCTTTGGTAACTTGCAATATCCACTTACTATTAACTGCATCGAGTGCAGAAGGTAATGTATTCACTGGAAGATTATCTGTCTTTAGTTCGTATGTATAAAGAGTTGGTGTCGTTGAATTCTGCATAATAGTAATTATTGCCGGTCTGTAAATACCATTTCGCCCTAAAGGGAGAGTATCTGTTTTAGATTCAACAGAATGTGACACTATAAATGGTCCCTCGATGTAACCATGTGTCGCACTTGGTGATAAATTAATTCCGGTATAAGAAATTTCTGAAGCAGTTGTAATATTTATTCTGTTGTATACCCGTGCATCGCATCGCAAATAATTTGTAGCTATTGTTACGAATTTTCCATTCCGTAACTCCAAACCTCCGGTACTACCAATAGTCAACGGAGAATTAAGAATAACAGTAGCTCCACTATCAATACCAAAGCTTGGCTGATTGTTAGTACCATTGTTTGTAAAATATTGTGTTCCATTTGGTTTAGAGAATATTAAGCGAGTGGCAATTTTGTTATTTGATGAAGGAGCAGATAAGGTTGCACCACTATTAATAACAACATTACCTTTTACATACCACTCGGCAACACCACCTGACCCGCCACATAAATTCAATGTTCCACCCTGAAGTTTCACATCTCCTTCAACAATTATTTTATAGTAAGCTGCTCCGCTTGAACCAGATGCAGTCAAAACTCCTCCTGTAACAATAACATCCCCTTTTATAGTAATTGTTCTTGTTGTTGCCGCACTTGTCAATCGTAACGCTGTTGTACCGGAACCAGACAACATACAAGTCAGATTTCCACCGATAACTACATTATCCCATGCTAAATTTAATCCTGTTGTTTGTCCTGGACAATTCCACGTAAAATTGTAAAAATTCTGAATAGCATTTCCGGGCGAAGCACTTGTTATTCCAGTAATAAGGCACGTCGAACCAGTATTCCATACAGACATTGGAATAGCCCCGCCAGCCATTGCATGTTCGTATGTACTTCCATCATTGAATGTAAAGGAATATGGTGCTGAGGTTGTTGCAGTTATACCAGCTGTTGCTTTTAAATAACCATTTACAACGACATTGCAACCGGAGTTAATTGTAAGAGCACTTGCAACTATTACTGTATGACCTGATTGAATTGTAATTGTGTAACCACTTGTTCCTGTTGGCGCAGCAGATGCAGAAACCCACTCTGAACCGTTCCACTGTTCCCAGGTAGTTACAACACTCCAGTTACCACTTTGAACAGAACGATACTGAGTTGCCGTAACTGTCACCTCATTAGAAAAGTCGCTCAATGTTTTGCCGTCTGCTAAAGCAGTTGCCTTTACAATCTGTCCGGCCAACAAAACCGGTACAGAACCCAAAGTCCAGCTATTACTTGCTACTGTTGTAGTTCCAACAGACGAGCCGTTTACAAATACTTCGATAGTTGTTCCGTCTGCTTCTGTACTTGTTCCAGAAACAGAAGTTGCCCCGGCAATAATCGGCGAATTAACCACCGGTGCAGTTGTTTGATCCTGCGAAAAGACAGAAACACTCACACAAAGAAGCATGAGTATAACCAATTGTAGAGATTGTTTCATAAGAACTCCTCCGTTATTAATTATTTTGTTTATGAACTGTGCCTTACATAGCACGCAGAGATACTCTTTCTTCTTTCCTATACACGCATACGCAAAATGCAAGTCATTAGTATGAGATGGAACTGGAATGTGATAAGCTGCTATAGAATTCGATAAAATGCCGATCTGTTACGACAAAACGAAGGAGGAGTTCATTCCAAAATCAGAACATTTTATATGAAGTATATATACAAGCATACTCCGCGTTGTATGAATAAACAATCTGATAATTGCAACATTTGTTGTAAAAAGATCACCACACTATCATCAATCAACTGTATCAGAATTGCAAAAACGATATGATTGCATCAGTAGCGGGTAATTTTTAACTGGTTATTGTTGCACAATTAAATTATAACAAAAACAACTACGAATGCTTGCAGAATATGCTTAGTTGTTCTTCGTCGTATTTCTCCGAATTAAAAATGTATTCGCATATACACAAACATAAAAAAAATTGTATTGAGGATATGATTTATGTGTGACTAAAAATTACTCAAACAAATAGATTTGCGGTAAGGCTTCTTTAACCTTGTGGAGTACTTTTTGGAAATGATAAGGGTTGTTTACAAAATCGAGATTATCACTTTCGATAATTAAAAGAGGATGTTTATAGCGACCAATCCAATCTTCATAAAGAGTGTTGAGTTGTTCAAGATACGATGCCTGAATTCCCTGTTCGAACTCTCTGCCGCGTTTGGCAATTTGCTGCAACAAAGTGTCAACTGAAGCACGCAGGTAAATAAGAAGATTGGGGGGGGTAAGGTACTCCATCATCACATGGAAGAGAGAAACATAGTTTGTATAGTCGCGCTCAGACATTTTGCCTATATTGTAAAGGTTGCGTGCAAATATTTCAGCATCCTCATATATGGTACGATCCTGAATAACAGATTCACTTGACTCCACAATTTTTTTATGTGCAATAAAACGACTCGAGAGAAAGTAAATTTGCAAATGAAACGCCCAACGTTCCATATCGTCATAGAAATCGGCAAGATAGGGATTATCATCGACAGATTCGTAATATGGCTTCCAGTGAAAATACTGAGACAACATGCGCGTCAGCGATGATTTTCCTGCGCCAATGTTTCCGGCAACCGCTACAAAGAGAGGTTGAAGCATAAATTCCTACAGGATATTAAAAAGCTTTACAGGCACTTTGAACTGTTTTATGAACATCAAACACTTTATGGAGCTTTGTAATTTCAAGAAGATGGAGAATTTTTTGAGAAGGATGGGCAAGTTTCAGTTCGCCACCTGCCTTTCGCATTAACATCAGTCCATTAATGAGAATACCTAATCCGGTACTGTTAATGAGAACAACTTTCTCCAAATCTATAACGACCCGTGTAATTTTTTTCTGTAGTAAATTCCGGAGGAGATCATTAAGAGCAGCTGCATCGGGACCGCCCATAACATTCCCTTCGAGAGAAATTATGGTAATCCCCTTTGTAGTTTTAGTTACGCATTTCAACATTCAATGCCCCTCCTCTTTAACATAGGGCGTTACGTTTTTTTCCTGTTCATCGTCGTTGTAAAATCAAGCACAAATGCACTTGCAATATAAATAGATGAATAAGTACCTGTTATAATACCAAAAGCCAGTGTAAAAGCAAAACCTCGTAATACTTCTCCACCAAAAATCAGCAATACAATTAGTACAAGAAGAATGGTGCCAGAAGTAATAATAGTACGGCTCAAGGTTTCATTAAGACTCTTATTCATTATTTCAAACAACGAAAGGCTGCGGTGTATTTTCTGGTTTTCTCTGATACGATCGAAAATAACAACAGTATCATTGACTGAAACACCAATGAGAGTCAAAAACGCAGCAATAACCTCCTGTGTGATTTCAAGATTCAGTCCTGGTACTAATCCATTAAGTAATGTTAAAAAGCCGAACGTGGTAAAGACGTCGTGTGTCAGAGCAAGTACCGCACCTAAACCATAGGTGTATTTAAAGCGGATTGCAATGTAAGCAAGAATAACTACAAGAGACCAGAATACAGCATACAGTGCATCACGACGAAGTTCTTTCCCGATTTTTGGACCAATTTTATCCTCACGGAGTGTTTCGAAAGGATTGTTTGAAAATTCCTTCGACAGAGTGCTTTTTATTTTATCACCAATAGTAGTGCCTTCTCCTTGTTCAGAAGAACGAATAAGAAATGTCAAACCATCGCCACCATACAACTTTATTTCACTTTTACCCAATCCTACTTTCGTTAAAACAGTACGAATAGCTGCAACATCGATTGGATTTGTGAACTTTACAACCACTTCGGTGCCACCTTTGAAGTCAATACCATATTCAACACCCTTAAAAAAAACGGAAAGAATCCCGATTAAAACTAAAACCGTAGAAACACCATACCAAATTTTACGTGTACCTAAAAAGTTAATGTTTGTTTGCTTAAATAGTCTCATGTATTCTTTTCTCCTTCTACATTCCTTATCAGGCTATTATCCGAAATTAGGAACAAACCCACGATCAGTCATGATGTTAAAGATAAGGTGGGTAATAATAATTGCACTGATCAAAGTTGCTACAATACCAATCATCAACGTAAGTGCAAAGCCCTGTACTGGACCACTACCGAACTGATAGAGAATAATACCTGTTAAAAATGTTGTAACATTTGCGTCGATAATAGCCGCAAAAGCTTTTGAATAACCTGCATCGATTGCGGCACGAAGTGTTTTACCACCGAGAAGTTCTTCGCGAATACGCTCGTTGATCAGCACATTTGCATCAACGGCCATACCAATGGTAAGCACAATACCTGCAATACCAGGCAATGTAAGAGTTGCCTGAAACGCTGCCATTACGCCCAGTATAAAGAGAATATTGAACAATAAGGCAAAATCTGCAACCGCACCTGCATTATTATAATACACTATCATAAAAAGGATTGTAAAAACAAACGCTATAATAAGTGATGTAAGACCCGATCGGATAGAGTCTTCACCAAGTGAAGGACCAACGGAACGTTTTTCAATTATAGCAACAGGTGCTGGCAATGCACCTGCTTTTAAAACAATTTCAAGTAAACGTGCTTCATTTGGTGTATCCATACCGGTTATACGAGAGCGTCCACCGGTTATTTTTTGCTGAACAACCGGCGCTGAATAACAAGCATTGTCCAGAATAATTGCAATCCGTTTGCCTACATTAGCTCCGGTAATGCGTGCCCACTCACGCGCGCCTTCAGAATTCATTTCCATATTCACTATCGGACGATTGTCTTCCGGATCAACACTCTGCATCGCATTTGTTATAACTCCACCGGTAAGTTCCGGTACCGATCGCACTGCAATGAGGCGGTAGTATTCTGATCCATCGCGAAATTTATCTGGTTTATGAGTCCATACAAACTGAAAATCAGGGGGTAGCAGTCTCTTTACATCTTCTCTTTCCAACAATTTTGCTACACGATCTTTATTCTTTGCTTCAACGAATCCATCGCCACTTCCATTCTGATCAGGAATAACGTAGGTAAAGAATGGATGCTCCTTAAAAAACTTTGCTTCTTTTGTCGTATCATCTTCTGCATAGCTTCTTCCGCCTGTTAACTCACTTAAAGCATCTGATGCTTGTCGTTTCAGCGTGTCTTTCTTTGCTTTCGAAGCTGTAGCTATTGCAGTATCAGCGTCTGTTTTACCGGCAAGGTAACGATCGATATTATCCATAACCCGATATGTAAGCTGAGGATCCTTGACCAGTTTAAATTCGAGTTTTGCTGTTCCTCGGAGTAATTCAGTCACTTCAGCTTCATCTTTTACGCCCGGTAATTCAACGATGATTCGTTTGCCCCCTTGTTTCTGAATCGCTGGTTCTGCTACTCCATACTGGTCGACTCTGTTTCGCACAATCTCAATTGCTCTGTCAACACCTTTTTCTGTTTCAGATTCAAGAAACGAAATAACTTTTTCTTCGCTTTCGCGTTGTGTACCATAGAACCGACGCAATGATATACCCCGTTGCTTAAATTTTTCGATAAATGCAGGAATTATTTCAAACTCGCTCTGAGTACTTTCATTCCGCAATTCTTTCATGATCGTGTAAAAGTTGTCGTCTTTGTTTTTTGCCATATCTTCGAGCATCTGTAGCACATCAACTTCAAGTACTACCCGCATTCCACCCTGCAGATCAAGACCTAATTTTATACGTTTTGCACGTGCTTCCAAAATCTTCTCACGATGCTCTTCGAAGAACTTTACACTGTCCTCACCCGACAATGATTCGAGCCGCTTACGGTAAGAATAATCCTCGTAGGTTGGCCAGAGAAATACAACCGACAGCGCTACGGCTGCAATAATCAGAATAATTCGTCCTCTATACTTTTTCACACTGTTTCTCCCAAATACTCAACACATTCAGTTGTAGATAATAAAGCGCGATTTATTACTTCGCGCTATATTTAGGATTAAAAATTATCATTAATAAATGTCAAAAAAATATACTTTGATATACCTACAAAGTCAACAATAAAGTAATTGCATAACAAACGAATAACGGCTATATTTTACTTCATAGTTTTTGCTCACAATGAATTTACTGCAAAGGAGTAGAGTTACGTATGGCTTTGATGACAAAAATCCGCGATAACATGACAAAAGCTTTCGCAGTTTTTGCTGCTCTCTTTATTATATATATCGTGTTGGACTGGGGAATGGATTTTCTCGACAGACGGTCACGTGGTCTCCACAATAGCGATGCGCTTGGTAGTGTCAATGGAAAAGATATTTCATATAAATATTTTTCGGAACTATTAAAGCGCTCTATTGAAAACTACAAAGCACAGACAGGTACAGACCCTGACGAAGAAACTGAACGTCAGATCCGATCACAGGTATGGAATCAAATCATTGAGGAATATTTACTCCAGCAGGAAATAGAACGACGTGGCATAACGGTAAACGATCAGGAAATTCGTGACATTATTATGGGTCCTAATCCACCTGAATTTCTCGTACGTCAGTTTACGGACTCTACTGGTACTTTCCGTCGCGATATTTATGAACAAGCTATGGTCGATCCGCAGAACAAACAAGCATGGATTCAGGTAGAAGACATACTACGCGAAGAACAAAAACGCCGCAAGCTTCAAAACATACTCCTTGCATCAATCCATGTTGCCGAAAGTGAAGTACGTCAGCGATTTATCGATGACGCAACCAGTCTGGAAGCTGACTTTGTTTTGTTCGAAGTTAATAGATTAGTGCCAGATACTGCTGTAACGGTCACAGAAAGCGACTTAAAAAAAGTATATGACGAGCAATCCGAGCAATTTAAAGCAAAACCAGCAAGAAAAATAAAATACATTATCTTTTCCACTCAACCATCATCGGCCGATACGCAAGCAATTTTAAAAGAAGCAACTTATCTGAAAGAGCAGATTGTAAAAGGATCCCTCGATTACTACGAAGCCGTAAAAACCTACTCCGATGCACCCGCAACCGAAGCATTCTTTGCACCTGGCGAGCTAAGTCGTCAAAAAGAAAATGCTGTTTTTTCAGCCCGAAAAGGTGAGATAGTTGGCCCTGTTATTGACAACGATGGTTGCCATTTAATTAAAATTCTCGATGAAAGACAAGGTTCAACGGAATTTGTTAAAGTTCGTCACATTTTAATTAACGTAGTACCAGGTCCTGATAGCGCAAAAGCACTTGAAACAACTAACTCTCTCCTTAAAAGGCTTCGCGCTGGAGAAGATTTCGCAACACTTGCACAACAATACAGTCAGGATAACGGTTCAGCACAACAAGGTGGCGATTTAGGTTGGGCTAAAAAAGGAATGTTTGTCAAACCATTTGAAGATGCAATGTATCGTACACCTGTCGGTCAGATTACAGGACCAGTACGTACGCAATTTGGATGGCACATTATTAAAGTTGAAGGCAAAACAAAACGCGAAGTAAAAATTCTTCCTTTGACACTAAAAATTAAACCAAGTAATGAAACAATTGATGCTGTTTATCAACGCGCACAGGATTTTGCAGCTATTGCCCGTGATGAAGGTTTTGAGAGAGCTGCCGAAAATAGTAAATACGAAGTACGCGAAACACCCGAATTCACAAAAGCTGGCTTTATTCCCGGTATTGGTATGCACGACGGAATCGTAAATTTTGCATTCAATAATTCTGTCGGAACTATTAGTGAACCAATGAGCATGAGGCAAGCATACATTATATGCAAAGTAAGTTTTGTACGCGACGAAGGACTCCGTCCGTTCGACGAAGTAAAACCAATGATCCAATCCATTGCCCTTCACAAAAAGAAAATGGAATACATCTATTCACAGGTTGAGCAATTTTACAAATCTCTGACACCAGCAACAGATCTTCTTACAGCAGCAGCATCACTCAACAATGTCGTTGCACAAAAAACCGGTCCATTCAAACCATCTGGTTATCCGGCACCTGTTGGTCGTGATCTGAAATTCATCGGTACCTCACTCGCACTCAATGTCGGTGAAATTTCCAAACCTGTTGAGGGAACACGCGGTTACTATATCATCAAGCTGACATCCAAAACCCCGTTCGATACTGCACAGTATAAAGCACAATATAAACAACTGCACGATGCATTATTGAAGGAAAAACGCACTGCATTTTTCAACCAATGGCTCGTTGCACTTAAAGAAAAAGCAAAAATTGTTGATAATCGCGATATGTATTATCGTTAAACAAAAAAAGGCGCAGAAAACTGCGCCTTTTTAGTATGTGCACACTATGAATCAGAACGAACAACAAAAATCTCTCATTTTTCTCGTTGGTTTCATGGGCAGTGGTAAAAGTACCATAGGCCCTATACTAGCAAATGTACTAGGATACCATTTTTATGACATTGACAAAATAATTGAAGAAAAAGCACAACGTTCTATTCCCGAAATATTCCGCACTGAAGGTGAAGTTGCTTTCCGTGAACTCGAACGCAAAACATTGCAGGAAGTTGTTTCCTACAATAATTCCGTTGTTGCTCTTGGTGGTGGAACAATTACAAACCCCGATAACTTACAACTTGCCAAAGACAATGCTATTTTAGTATACCTAAAAATATCGCCCGAAGAAGCATTTAATCGAATTCAACATCATCGGGAAGATAGACCAATGCTCAAAGATGCTGCCGGCAACACATTATCCGGCGAAGAACTCAAACAACGAATTCAGGAGCTTCTCCAAAAGCGGGACGCTTACTACTCGCAATCCGATATCACTGTTGTCACTGATAATCTGCGCATCGGTGTTACAATAGACGAGATTGTAAAAAAACTTCAACCATTCTTAAACCTTACTGGCAAATAATTTATGTTCACAGAAAAAATAACCGTTAAGCTTGAACACCGCTCATATCCTATTTACATCGGTGCCGATCTTGTCTCAAGTTTTGGAGCAATTTGCAAAGAACACAACGTGCCTCAGCAATGTGTTGTTATCAGCGATTCAAACGTTGCACCGCTCTACGCAAAACCCCTCATGAACTCGTTAACACATCAGGGTATCGACACTTCCCTTATTGTTATACCCGCTGGTGAACAGCAAAAAAGTTTACAACGAGCAAATGCACTGTATACCGACTTGCTCACACGTGGCATTACCCGAAAATCAATGCTCGTTGCGTTGGGAGGTGGTGTCGTTGGTGATCTCGTCGGGTTTATAGCAGCAACTTATCAACGCGGAGTACAATTAATTCAAATTCCTACTACACTCCTTGCACAAGTCGACAGTGCCATTGGCGGAAAAGTTGGCATCAACCACAAACTCGGCAAAAATATGATTGGTGCATTCTATCAGCCTCAGTTTGTGTGGGAAGATGTTTCCTACTTAACAACATTACCTTTCAGAGAGCTCCTTTGTGGATTAGGAGAAGTTGTAAAATATGGTATTATCCGAGACGAAGAACTCTTTGTTTTTCTGGAACAACACATCAAGGAACTTCTACAGTACTCACGTGAAGAATTATTGTACGCCCAAACTCGTTGTGCTGCTATAAAAGCTCAGGTCGTAAGCGAGGACGAATTTGAGCAATCCATTAGAGTTATACTCAACTGTGGTCACACAATCGGACATGCACTTGAACTTGCCGGCAATTACAGAATACTGAAACATGGCGAAGCTGTACTCCTTGGTTTGGTAGCCGAAAGCTACATAGCACATCAACTTGGTTATATCTCAACCGAAGCGCACGAACGGATCGTAAAACTTATTCAACGTCTTCCTGTTAAATTCGATAAATCGAAACTCGATATGAAAAAGGTACTTCCGGCAATACAGAGAGACAAAAAACGTGTAGGCAAGAAAACCCGATTTGTATTACCTGCTGCTATTGGCAACACTGTTGTTGTCAATGAAGTTGATCCTTCTTTAATCAAAGAATCTATCCGATTTGTGTTTAATCAATTCACTAACAAAAACAGGAAAATCAAAAGTAAAAAATTTTAACAAAAGACCTTACAATATTAAGCAATATTGACAAAATAAATAAAAATATTAAGTTATTATTGGGTATCGCTTATGTTTGTAAAAGGTTAAAATATGCTTTACTGTCCAAAATCGGGTGATGAGTGTTATGGAGTTCGTGAAATACGACTACTCTTAGAGATCAGTAAACACCTCAATTCGTCGCTAGATGATTTGCCAACACAATTAAAGCCTGTACTAGATTCATTGCTCGAGTATCTTCAGGCTCAGAAAGCAATGATTACAATTGTACAACCTTCAACATCTAGTATTTCTATTGATATTGCCTCCGGTTTAACTGCTGACGAACAACAACGTGGACTCTACAAAGTTGGTGAAGGTATAATAGGCAAAGTTGTCGAAACCTGCAAACCAATGATAATACCAAATATTTTTGAACATCCTGATTACTTAAATAAAACAGGAATTGCATCGGAGTATGCTGGCAATCCTGTCTCTTTTATCTGTGTACCGATTCGCACCGATCAGGAAATTGTTGGCACATTGAGCATTCATAAAATATACACACACCAGCAAACATATGTCGACGATGAACAAATCCTTTTAATTGTCGGAACGATAATAGCCCAGACAGTTAAAGCACGACAAAAGTACGTGGAAGAATTACAACGTCTTAAAAAAGAAAACTTGAGGCTCCATGCAGAACTTGTAGGACAAATCCATCCATCACACATTATCGGTAAATCCGGTAAAATGCAGGCAGTGTTTGAACTTATCCATTTGGTAGCGCCTACAGATGCAACAGTAATTATACGCGGAGAAAGCGGTACCGGCAAAGAATTAATTGCTGATGCAATCCATTATAATAGTTTACGAAAAGATCAGCCATTTATTAAAGTTAACTGTGCTGCATTGCCAGAAGCGCTTATCGAGAGTGAATTGTTTGGCTATGAGAAGGGTGCTTTTACCGATGCTCGTACATCGCGTATCGGCCGTTTCGAAGCTGCAAATGGAGGTACAATTTTCCTTGACGAAATTGGCGACCTTCCTCTCCCAACACAGGTAAAACTACTTCGGTTTATGCAGTCACACGAGGTTGAGCGTCTTGGTACAACTACACCAATAAAAGTGGATGTACGTATTATTTGTGCTACAAATCGTAATCTGGAAGAATTGATTGCTCAGGGTTTGTTTCGCGAAGATTTTTATTATCGTATTAGTGGCTTTCCAATTTACCTTCCGCCTCTGCGGGAACATCGGAATGATATACCTGCATTGGTCGACCATTTTATTCTCAAATTCAATTCGCAACACAAAAAAAGAATTAAACGCATTTCCTCTACAGCACTCGATATGTTAATGGTTTATCACTGGCCTGGGAATATTCGCGAACTGGAAAACTGCATCGAACGTGCTTGTATTCTGAGTAATGACGGTGTTATCAGACCTCACAATTTACCACCAACATTGCAAACTGCTGTTTCTTCTAATACACAACCTTCATCAACACTTCAGAAGGAATTGGATCGTGTAGAAAAGCAACTGTTGCTCGATGCACTTGTAATGAGTAAAGGGAATATGGCTAAGGCTGCTTCTATTCTGGGAATTACCGAACGAATGATAGGATTACGTATAAAAAAACATGGAATTGATGTAAAACAATACAAAGTGAAAAGTATTGATGGAAAACAATAATCAACTTCAATTCTGCTTTTGTGATTTTTTTAATAGTGAACATCGTCAGAACCTTGTCGAACTTATTCACCATTATATGAACGATCCAATGGGTAACGTACAACCATCAACACATCATGCAAAGGATTTGATCGGTGGATTGTCATCAACACCTTCGGCCTTTGTTTTATATATAAAAAAAAATCTGATCTACATAGGGTTAGCTACATGTTTTATTAATTTTTCAACTTTTTATGCAAAACCCTATATCAATATTCACGATGTTATAATTCGTAAAGAATATCGAGGCTACGGCTACGGGAAATTACTCCTTCAAAAAATTATTGATCTTGCACAAGAGCGAGGGTACTGCAAAGTTACGCTTGAAGTACGTGAAGATAATATCATTGCCCAAAAACTCTATCGCCAGCTTGGTTTCTCACCCACTAATCCACCAATGCTTTTCTGGACAAAATTTCTTAAATAATTCATCGTCAACTTTTAGTTTCCTTTCAATCATACTTCATAATGCCTACGTTTATGTAGCTTAAAAGGACTAAAGTTACATTTATGTAGCTCCCGCTTTTTATCATCTAATCAATTGCTTTGATTTTTCTACAGAATCAACATGTACGAACTGTTTTTTCTTTGGTACATACTATGCAGGTATATAAAGCAGTAAATAAAAAATTAAAAGGAGATGAATGATGAGAAAAATAGCTATTTACGGAAAAGGTGGAATAGGAAAAAGTACTACCACACAGAACACTGTTGCAGCGCTTGCTGAAATGGGGAAAAAAGTAATGGTTGTTGGTTGTGATCCAAAAGCAGATTCAACACGCCTACTCCTCGGGGGACTTGCTCAGAAAACAGTACTCGATACTTTGCGCGAAGAAGGCGAAGATGTTGAGTTGTGTGATATTATGAAGCAAGGCTACGGCCACACAAGTTGTGTTGAATCCGGAGGTCCAGAACCAGGGGTTGGTTGTGCCGGTCGTGGCATTATCACCTCCATTAATCTCTTAGAGCAGCTTGGTGCATACAACGAAGATAAAGCTCTCGATTACGTCTTCTATGATGTTCTCGGAGATGTCGTTTGTGGTGGCTTTGCGATGCCGATACGTGATGGTAAAGCAGAAGAAATATACATCGTCTGCTCGGGCGAAATGATGGCCATGTATGCTGCTAACAACATTGCAAAAGGTATTCTCAAGTTTGCACAATCCGGTGGTGTTCGTCTTGGTGGACTTATTTGCAATAGCCGTAAAGTTGATAACGAACAGGCGATGATAGAAGAATTTGCAAAACGTCTTGGTACGCAAATGATTCATTTTCTTCCGCGAGATAATATGGTTCAGCGCGCAGAAATCAACCGCAAAACCGTTATTGACTACGACCCGACACATCCGCAGGCAGAAGAATACCGGAAGCTTGCACGGAAGATAGATTCAAACAAAATGTTTGTAATTCCCAAACCACTAAGTATACCCGAATTGGAAGACTTACTTATTTCATTTGGTGTTGCTAACTAACAATAAAATGGAGAGAGATACAATGGTAATGATTGAAGCAATTGTTCGCCCCGAAAAAGCTCCCCTAGTAATGAAAGCACTCTTCGAAAGCGGCTTTCCATCAATAACAAAGATGACTGTTTACGGACGAGGTAAACAACGCGGACTTAAGGTTGGTGATATCACTTACGATGAACTGACAAAAAATCTACTAATGATGGTTGTTAACGATGCAGATAAAGAATATGTCATTCAAATCATTATGGAAAATGCCCGTACAGGAACAAAAGGTCAATTTGGTGATGGAAAAATTTTTGTTACTCCTGTAGAAGAAGCCTGGACAATAAGCAAAGGTATAAAGGAATTGTAAGGAATAACTATGAAACGAATCAGAGCAATAATACGAATTTCAAAAATTAACGAGACAAAAAACGCTCTTGCATCAATCGGACTTCCGTCGTTTACAGTATCAGGTAAAGTTGAAGGTCGCGGAAAAGGTGCAGGATACGGTCCACGATACAAAGAACTAGTTGATAATCCCGAAACACGAAAAGAATTAATGGAGCTTGGTGAAATACCAAAGCTCAAAACAAAAAGAATGATAGATCTGATCGTCTCAGACGATAAAGTACAAACAGCTATCGATACAATCATTGCAGCAAACAAAACCGGCAACAGTGGCGACGGGAAAATTTTTGTAATACCTGTTGCTGAGGCATTTCAAATCCGCACAGGTGATAGCGGTAACAAAGTTTTGGATTAAGGAGACATTGTATGAAAGAAGAATATCCAAAAACAGATCCTTTGGTGTTAAAAGAACTTATTCTAAAAAAGTATCCATCGAAAGTTGCCAAAAAAAGGGATAAGGCAATAGTTGTTAACGATCCCGAAATACCTAAACAAATTCAGGCAAATGTACGCACCATACCAGGCATTATCACTCAGCGCGGATGTACTTATGCCGGCTGTAAAGGAGTTGTACTCGGTCCGACACGTGATATTGTAAACATCACTCATGGTCCTGTTGGTTGCGGTTTTTATTCGTGGCTCACGCGACGAAACCAAACAAAACCCGAAAAACCAGATGACCATAACTTTATGACTTACTGCTTTACCACCGATATGCAGGATTCGGACATTGTTTTCGGAGGAATGGATAAACTCCGTAAAGCAATCCGCGAAGCTTACGAACTTTTTCATCCGATTAGTATTGCAATTTTTTCGACGTGTCCTGTTGGACTTATCGGTGACGATGTGCATTCCATTGCACGCGAAATGAAAGAGGAACTCGGAATCAATGTGTTTGCCTTTAGCTGTGAAGGTTACCGTGGTGTAAGTCAGAGCGCTGGTCACCATATAGCTAACAACGGATTGCTCTTGAACGTTATCGGACGAAACGATACACCGCCGGCAGGAAAATGGAAAATTAACCTCCTTGGTGAATATAACATCGGAGGCGATGCATTTGAAATAGAACGGCTCTTCAATAAAATTGGAATAACCCTTGTTGCAACCCTCAGCGGTAATTCAACCATCCCTTCTTTCGAACATGCACATACTGCCGATCTTAACCTGGTAATGTGCCATCGGAGTATCAACTATGCGGCAGAGATGATGGAAAAAAAGTTTGGAATTCCATGGATTAAAGTGAACTTTATCGGTGCAGAGTCAACAGCAAAGTCACTTCGTAAAATTGGCGTCTATTTCGAAGACGCGGAATTGCAAAAACGCATCGAAGAAGTCATTGCAGAAGAAATGCCACCGGTAAAGAATGCATTGAAGGAGGTATATCCACGCACAAAAGGAAAACTTGCTATGCTGTTTGTTGGTGGTTCTCGAGCTCATCATTATCAGGAGTTATTCAAAGAACTTGGTATGCGTACAATTGCTGCCGGTTACGAATTCGCTCATCGTGACGATTACGAAGGTCGATTTGTACTTCCAACAATTCAAATAGATGCTGATAACAGAAACATTGAAGAGCTCGAGATAGAACCCGATCCGGCTCGATACCGAAAACGGAAAGATGACAACACACTTGATGAATTGAACAAAGCAGGATATGAAGTACGAGATTACTATGGAATGATGAAAGACATGGAAAAAGGTACTCTCGTAATTGACGATATCAGTCACTGGGAAACGGAAAAACTTATTGAATACTGCAAACCTGATGTGTTCTGCGCCGGAATCAAAGAAAAATATATTGTGCAAAAAATGGGTGTACCTTTGAAACAGTTGCACAGCTATGATTACGGAGGACCATACGCTGGGTTCAAAGGAGCAATAAACTTTTACAGAGATATTGATTCTATGGTCAATGCCACTGTCTGGAAATTACTCAAAGCGCCTTGGGATGTCCAAAAAGTTGAAGCTCATTATGTACTCGAACCAATAACCATCTAACAATAATGATTCACCGTCTACGTAAAGGTAAGAATTATGTTACTACGTCATACAACAAATAACATTATCGAACGTGAAGCATTAACAATTAATCCTGCAAAAACCTGCCAGCCAATAGGAGCAATGTACGCCGCTCTTGGTATACATAATTGTTTCCCTCATAGCCACGGTTCGCAGGGATGTTGTGCATACCATCGTAGCACCTTAAGTCGACATTACAAAGAGCCAATAATTGCAGGTACAAGTTCGTTTACCGAAGGCTCCTCTGTTTTCGGAGGTCAGTCGAATTTACTTCAAGCTATAGAAGTAATCTTCAACACTTACAATCCAGATATTGTTGCAGTACACACCACCTGCCTGAGCGAGACAATCGGCGATGATCTGACACAAATTTTACAGAAAGCACGCGAAGAAGGAAAAGTACCAAAAGGAAAACATGTGCTTCACTGCAATACACCAAGCTATGTTGGTTCACACATTTATGGTTATGCGAATATGCTCAAAGGTTTTATGTTGTACTTTCCACTTCGTACCGGTGTATGTAACTATCAGCTCAATATAGCAACTGGATGGGTGGAACCAGCCGACATGCGCGAACTGAAACGAATAATAAAAGAAATAAATATTCCGGTGATGATGTTCCCCGATACTTCTGATGTGCTCGACACTCCTTTGACAGGTCACTATCAAATGTACCCACGCGGTGGAACAACAATATCCGAATTAATCAGCGCCGGAGATGCAAAATGGAGTATTGGTGTGGGACCAATGGCAACCGAAGAAGGCCTGAAAGCTCTCGAATACAAATGCAAAGTGAAATATGAACTATGTGATATTCCAATTGGAATTCACGCAACCGATCGCTTCCTGATGACCCTTAGCAGACTTGGGAGTGTAAAAATTCCACAGTCACTGACTGATGAACGCGGACAGCTTCTCGATGTAATTTCTGATATGCACAGATATCTCTACGGTAAACGGGTTGCCTTGTGGGGAGATCCCGATCATTTAGTACCACTTGTAGAATTTCTCCTTGCATGCGATATGCGTCCGGTCTACATCGTCAGCGGTACCCCTGGTAAGTATTTTGAAGAACGAATGACAGAATTACTAAAAGATCGGGTACCGGAAGCAAAATTCAAAAACGGTGAACGCGCCGATATGTTCCTGCTCCATCAGTGGATAAAGCAGGAAAAAGTTGACTTACTCATCGGCAATACCTATGGCAAATATATAGCCCGAGATGAAAATATACCTTTTGCAAGAATGGGATTCCCTATACTGGACAGAATCGGTCATGTCTATTTTCCAACAGTTGGGTATCGCGGTGGTCTGAGAATAATCGAAACAATACTGAATGCTCTCCTCGATTATCAGGATCGAATGTGTCCTGAAGAAAAATTCGAACTTGTGATGTAATGATGTGACCTATGGAAACGATATTATCCGAAAGAACAAAACAGATAATAACCGTCGGGAAGCAAACCCGAACAATAGAATGTGGAAAACTAAGCATTCCTGGCTCAGTAAGTCAGAGAGCTTGTGTTTTTTGTGGTTCACGGGTTGTACTCTACCCCATCGCCGACGCACTCCATCTCATCCATGGTCCGGTTGGTTGTGCTGCATACACATGGGACATACGTGGTGCCCAATCTTCCGGACCTCAATTACATCGTTCGAGTTACACAACCGATCTGCAGGAACGTGATATAATATACGGTGGGGAAAAAAAATTATACAAAGCACTTCGATCTTTAATCGCAAAATTATCACCTCGTGCTGCGTTCGTTTATTCAACATGTATTGTCGGCGTTATCGGTGATGATATTGAATCCGTTTGTAAACGTGTAAGTCATGAAACTGGGATTCCTGTTATCCCAGTACATGCTCCGGGATTCCAGGGTACCAAAAAGGATGGATATAAAGTTGCCTGTGACGCGTTGACAAAACTTGTTGGAACAAAAGAAGAAGACGTTCCATCCCGATCAATTAATATCCTTGGCGATTTTAATTTAGCAGGTGAACTTTGGATTTTACTTGATTACTTCAAACGGATGGGAATTCATATACATGCAACAATAACAGGCGATGGTCGTGTTGAAAAAATCCGTACAGCACACAAAGCATCGTTAAATGTTGTTCAATGTTCAGGATCAATGATACATTTAGCCAAAATAATGAAGGAACGCTACGGTACCGCTTTTATGAAAGTCTCGTACTTTGGAATTGAAGATATGAGTGATGCGCTCTACGAAGTAGCAAAATTTTTCAGCAACCCAGAACTCATGAATAAAGCAAAAGAATTGGTAAAAGAAGAATTTAATAAACTTTTGCCTCAGCTCCGAGCTTATAAAGCAAAACTTGAAGGCAAACGCGCGGCAATTTACGTTGGTGGTTCATTCAAAGCTATTTCACTTGTTAAAGCATTACGTCTTATCGGAATAAAAACTGTTGTTGTCGGTACACAAACCGGCACAAATGAAGAGTACGATACTCTACGTCAAATCTGCGACGAAGGTACCATTATAGTCGATGATTCAAATCCAAAAGAACTATCATCTTTTATTCGCTCAACTAAAGCAGACATTTTAATTGGTGGAGTTAAAGAGCGACCAATTGCATATAAACTTGGTATCGGTTTCTGCGATCATAATCACGAACGGAAAGAAGCTCTTGCTGGGTACGTTGGAATGTTAAACTTTGCAAAGGAAGTCTATACTACAATCACAACACCCGTCTGGCAGTTTACAAGGAACGATGATGCACAAACTGATTAAATCATATACCTCTACTGAAGATGCTGTTGTAACCAGAAATGCCTGTAAGCTCTGTGCACCATTGGGTGCCTGTGTGGCATTCAAAGGAATCAAAGGATGTATACCGCTCATTCATGGATCACAGGGTTGTGCCACATACATTCGCCGCTACCTCATCAGCCATTACCGTGAACCTGTAGATATTGCCTCTTCGAGCTTCAGCGAAACGAGTACTATTTTTGGCGGTAACATCAATTTCAATATCAGTATAGACACTCTACGTCAGCAGTATAATCCCGAAGTTATTGGAATCGCTTCAACTTGTTTAAGCGAAACAATCGGCGAAGATGTTGACCGACTTATTAGAGAGTATCGTGCAATACATCCTCATTCAACACTCCCACACCTTTTCTTTGCATCAACACCTGCTTATCGCGGTACACATATTGATGGTTTCCACAAAGCTGTAACAGCAACTATTGCACACTTTTCAAAACATGGAACTCGCGAACAAACAATTACCCTCTTTCCTGGTTTCATTTCGCCTGCTGATATCCGACATCTTAAAGAAATTCTAACCTCATATAAGGTTCCATTTATAATTGTACCGGACTACTCCGAAACACTCGATAGTCCTTACTGTGGTGAATATAAACTCATTGCTGATGGAGGCACTCCCGTAAGCCAGCTTGAGCGTACAGGTTGTTCATCTGCGTCAATAGAATTCGGATACGTCTTTCATCATCGAAGCAGCGAAACAAATGCACCTGCAACTCTTCAGAATTTGACCGGAGGAGAGTTCCTTACGCTCTACCTTGGTGTGCCGCGATTTAATATTGGTTTCCCAATCGGAATCAAAGAAACAGACCGTTTCTTTGATGTTCTGAATTCTCTGACTGGTAAAAAAACTCCTGAACGTTTTGTAAAAGAACGAGGCAGACTCATCGATGCTTATGTTGATGGTCACAAGTATGTGTTTGGTAAACGGGCTCTTCTATACGGAGACGAAGATTTTGTAATTGGTCTTACTTCTTTCCTTACCGAAACAGGTATTTTGCCTTCGATAGTAGCAACTGGTGCCGAAAGTACACTTTTTAAAAAAATGGTTTGGAGTATTATCTCTGCCGACACATCAGCACATGTTCTCTCCTCTGCTGATTTTGAAACAATACGTGAATACGCCAAACTTTACCGCCCCGATATCATCATTGGCAACAGCAAAGGATACTATATCGCCCGTGAACTGAATGTTCCATTTGTACGTGTTGGTTTCCCGATTCATGATCGGTTTGGAGCCCAACGCCTTCAGCATTTGTGTTATGAAGGTACAACTCAGCTCTTTGACAGAATTGTCAATGCTCTACTCGAACATAAACAAGACAACTCAATATACGGACATAAATATTTATAAGGTGACTTATGAACAGAATATCAGCCGATCATCATCCCTGCTTTAATAAAAATGCTAGCCATTCAAATACTCGTGTTCATTTGCCTGTAGCACCAAAATGCAACATACAATGCCGGTATTGCAACAGAAAATTTGATTGCGTTAACGAAAGTCGCCCTGGTGTAACCTCGGCTGTCATTACACCTCAGCAGGCCGTCTTGTACATTCGAGAGCTAAGTAACTACATTAAACCTCTTTCCGTCATTGGTATTGCAGGTCCCGGAGATCCGATGGCGAATGTACCGGAAGTATTCGAAACGCTGCGTCTTATACGAGATGAATTTCCGGACAAATTATTCTGCATTGCAACAAATGGTGTTAATATTCACCCTTACATCGAACAGCTTCTAGATCTTGGATTAACACACATTACTTTGACCATCAACGCTGTTGAGCTAAAAATTGCAGAAAAAATTTATAGCTGGGTACGCGATGGAAAAAGAATATACAGAGGTATTGCAGCTGCTGAATTTATAGTCGAGCGACAGCTATCTGCTCTTCCACTTCTGAAAGAAGCCGGTTTGAGAATAAAAGTTAACACCATTGTTATAGAAGGAATCAATGACAAGCATATCGGAGATATTGCACAAACTCTTGCGAGATACAACGTCGATGTTATGAACTGCGTGCCACTGTACCCTGTTGAAGGAACGGAGTTCGAATCTTTCAACGCTCCGACACCTGCATTCATACAGGAACTTCGTGCAACCGTGTCACAGTATTTACCCCAAATGACACATTGTACACGATGCCGTGCTGATGCTGCAGGTTTGTTAGGAAAAGACTTAACAGGTGCATATGGTATCCTTCAGGAATACATTCTTCGCCTCGTTGACACTGATCATGAACGACCATATGTTGCTGTAGCAACACATGAAGGCATTTTGGTAAATATGCATCTCGGTGAAGCAACTTCACTGTTTATTTACAAGAAAGACGAAAACGGTTATAAATTTGTTGAAGAACGTACCACACCAGCACCAGGCGGCGGAATGCTCAGATGGAAAGAACTTGCTTCAGTTTTAAAAGACTGCAAAGCACTTCTTGTAGCAGGAATTGGTGAAAATCCACTAAAAACCCTCGAGTCCAACGGACTTCGTGTTATCAAAATGACCGGCTTAATCGAAGAAGGACTTGATGCTGTGTACAACAACAAACCAATACGTGCCGTATCAAAGATGGACGCATTCCGTTGCGGTAGCAACTGTGGCGGCACAATGTCTGGCTGTGCATAATTCTATGAAAGGAGAATAATTATGAAAAAACCTACATATCACATACTTGTGTGCAACTCATATCGCACCACTGGTACCACCCAAGGTGCATGCAACAAAGTCGGATCAACAGATTTGTTACAGTACCTAACCGAAGAGGCATCGAGCCGTGGCCTTGATGTCGTTATTTCGACAACTGCTTGTCTTAATTTATGTCAACACAAGCCCGTTATTGTCATTCAACCGAATAATTACTGGTATGGTAAAGTAACACACGATGCGGTCGATGAAATACTCGACGCACTCAAAGAAGGTAAACCTGTTGAAAAATATCTCATCTATCAGTAACGGATTATTAATATGAATACCGAATATATCATATTACTTTTTCTTGTCGCGCTTCTTTATTCATCTGTTGGACATGGTGGAGCAAGTGGCTACCTGGCAGTTATGGCACTTGCAGGTATAGAACCACTGTTAATCAAAACATCTGCACTTATATTAAATTTAGTTGTTGCCACCATTGCTTTTTTCAATTTTTCATCTGCCGGATATTTTAACCGAAGGCTCTTCATTCATGTTTCTCTTACATCAGTACCATGTGCTTTTTTGGGGGCTCAGATGCAAGTTCCTTCACAGCTCTACAAACTTCTACTTGCACTGTGCCTTATACTGGCAATGATACGACTTTTATTGACTTTACGGCAAACAGAAAAACAACAGACCGAAGCACCAACATGGATACTTCTTTGTTCAGGTGCATTCATTGGTTTTCTTTCCGGAATCGTTGGAATTGGTGGCGGAATATTGTTGAGCCCTCTTCTTTTGCTAACTGGATGGGCTGGTACAAAAGAAGCTTCCGGAATTTCGGCTGCATTTATTGTTGTAAATTCATTTGCCGGATTAGCAGGCATCGTTACTTCAACAGTAACAATCAACTCTTCAATTTTCGCATGGGTGATTATAGCGATAGTTGGCGGTATAATTGGTTCTTACATTGGAAGTAAAAAGCTTAACGTTATAGTTTCAAAAGCTGTTCTTTCGAGCGTGCTTTTTGTTGCAATTATAAAATTATTGGTATGAAAACACTTAAACCATATCTCATCGATACAACACTTCGCGATGGTGAACAGACACCTGGTGTTGTGTTCAACACAACCGAAAAGTTGAGAATTGCACAGCTTCTTGATGCTATAGGCATTCCAGAAGTTGAAGTTGGTTCGCCTGCAATGGGGAAACAGGAAATTGAAGATATTAAAGCAATACTTCGTGGTGGTTTTCATTTTCGATCATTCGCATGGTGCAGAGCAACAGAAAAAGATTTAAAAGCAACAAGTGATGCTTCCCTTGAAGCCGTATCAATATCATTCCCTGTTTCTGATATTCATCTTAACGCAATGGGAAAGGATAAGCGATGGGTAATTGATACAATAAAGAAGATTGTTCCAGTTGCAAAACATTCCTTTTCTTTTGTAGGAGTTGGTTTTCAGGATGCAACACGCTGCGAATTCGATTTTCTTTATCAGTGTATTTCGTGTGCACTGGAATTCGGAGTTCAACGTATACGTATTGCGGATACTGTGGGAATTCTTCATCCTTTAAAGACTGCCGAGCTTTTCCGTCGTTTAAAGCAGCTTTATCCTTCTACTGAATTCGAATTCCACGGCCACAACGATTTCGGAATGGCTACTGCAAATACACTCGTTGCACTACAATGTGGTGCTACTTCTGCGAGTGTCACAGTCAATGGTATTGGTGAGCGTGCCGGAAATGCAGCGCTTGAAGAAATTCTTCTTGCTTACTTATTATCAGAAAATATCGAATCACCATACAATACATCCTTGCTTTCAGAACTTTCAAGTATTGTTTCAAAAGCATCGTCGCTTCCCGTCCATCCACTCAAACCAATTATTGGTTGCAATGTTTTCAGGCATGAGTCGGGCACTCACATACACCTTTTACAAAAGGATAAACTTGCTTTCCAACCATTTGCTGCGCCATTGATTGGAAAAGACGAGGAATACTTCGTTATTGGAAAACACAGCGGAAGACACGCAATTTCATCGCTCTGTACAAAAAATCAACTATATCTCAACGAGAATGATCTTGTTCTTCTAACCGAAAGCATTAAACTCAAAGCACAAAGAGAAAAACGTGCTCTCACAAACGAAGAAGTGCTATCGTTAGCACAATCTTTTCTTCATTCCAGGAACACTGTACGGACTTCTTACTAAAAAGGTCGTTCTACTCTCATCACCAGTCTGACACGATCTTTTACATCGGTTCTCCATGCAACACCAATGCGAAATGTGCCGGATCTGTTGCCGAGTGCTACTCCAAGGTTGTGACTGATACTGTTTAATCGGATTGAACCAAAACCTTCAAGAGGAGACATACGGGAAGGTGCGTAGTTCATCCACCCTGCATCTGACGTTATGATAAAAATCATTCTTCCGAACAACCATGAAGGTATAAAGCTAACATCGTCAAAAATACCGCCACTGAGAATAAATTCTGTATTCAGCAACAACATTCTGTTACCGACGAACGATTTATAAGGATAGGCGTTGAGTGTACCAAGTCCACCAAGCTCGTACAACCTCTGTGTTGGTATAACACCATCCGACGTTGCTGTACGGAAACGTACATTGACACTCTGATACATATCTATCGGCTGAAACCGAATAACTTCAGCGACGTATTGATTAAAACCAATATTACTGCCCAACGAACGGCGTGAGTATTCGACAGATCCTGTAACCTGCCATCCTTCAGGACCTCTGCTGGTTTTCGTTATGGTCGAAAAACCACCAAAGAGAGTAATACTACGCATCCTTCCATCCATTATAGGAGGATTGGTACGAAATATTTTCTCTCCACCAAAGAAAGCCCAGTCAACCCTGTTTGGCATCGATTCATATTCATCGGCATTAAACGATAGTTTGATTTCACTTTTTAACGCTTCCGATTGTATGTAGTGTCCGGCATAGAGAGTATAACCCTGACGTTGGAAATAGTCACGAAAATCTTCATGAATTAGCAGTGAAGCAAGTGTATTTTCGAACTGCGAAATTCGCCATCGATCCTTCGAATCTGTAAGGCTATATCCTTCGATACCAATATCGATGATATTGTTTCCAGTATGTGTCTGATAATAAAACTGCCTGCTCAGACCAAGTAAACCACGCCATTTATGAGATTTAAATCCCCATCCAACAAAACCATATGCATTCCATAGACGTGACCCATCCCAGTAATATTTTTTATCGGACCCAAGTCCGAGGAAAATACTTTCGACTCTGTTGTAACGAAAAATGAACTCGTCAAAATCTGTAATTTCTTCGTTCCATGGTACATTGAATTTTGTGCTTGTATGAAATAACTCCTTCTTTGCAATTTCATGTTTCAATGACGTCGTAGTAATCTCTTCATAACCAAATATCTTCGCACCTTCCTCTTTAATAATTTTTCCATTTGTCACATGCGCATTTCCTTCTATTATACCGGTTGATCGTACTACAAGATTCCCCTTTAACACTTCTACGTCTCCTTTAATACATCCTTCTACTGTCAGCGTACCTTCTTTTACAAAAATATCTCCATCGTGTACTGTCGATTGGGCAATTACTGTATCACCGCTAACAACAAGCGCTGTACTACTTTTTTCAACATCACTTGTAGCAACAGAATCAACTTCCAGTGAATCCGTACGATCATTCTTTAAAATCTTCTTCAATAGTTCATTAACATGGTTAGAAATTGCCTTAGCAATACTCTCGTTACCAATAAGCACTTCTTCTCCCCCATCCTGTCCCCACATTATTGATGATACTAGTATAAAAAGCAGTATTACAATAACACCTCTCTTCTTCATCGTTTAACCCTTTCTCATCTCACTCACAATTTTGCTTTACGGTATCCAACGCTAAAAAGTTTCATTTGGTTTATACAAGGTAGCAAGCACTTCCTTCGCATTCAACCTCTTGATGATCATTATAGAATAATGTACAATACAATTAAAATGATTCGTTTTGTTCGTTCATCATTTCCCGTTATTCTTTTTTTGTGTTGTATGATAACAGCATTCATTACGCTTTACATCTGTGCAGCTGTTGTTTGTTCACTTATCCCTGCAGAACAATCATATCAACCCGCAGATAAACCGATTCCGATCTATTTACTTTCAAACGGTGTACATACGGATTTTGTTTTTCCGTTACGTACGGAGATGAAAGACTGGTCGCAGTTTATTGATATCGGTGAACTTATCAAAAATCCTGAGACGGTACAATGGATTGCTTTCGGTTGGGGTGATCGAACGTTTTACATCGAAACTCCAACGTGGGAAGATCTGACAGCAAAAAATGCATTCTCTTCCCTTTTTTTGCCCACACCTTCTGCTATACATGTAACATTATATTATACTATTTTTGCACATGAGCTTTGTATTCCGCTTCGGATTTCAGAAGAACAATATCAAATTCTTTCGGCATACGTTGAATCGACGTTTCAAAAAACAAAGGAGGGAAAACCCATAAGAATTGGTTCCTACAATTATTTTGAGTGCGACGGATTTTATGAAGCTCACGGGTATTTTCACCTGTTTAAAACATGTAACACATGGACAAACACCGGTTTAAAACGCGCCGGTTTACCTGCAGCATTGTGGACACCTGTTGACAAAGGTATTCTTTACCACTATCGTAATTACTACACTACTACAACAGACGCTGTATTACAGGAGTGAGTTTTATAACAACCATTCGATACTCATAAACCAGATTATACCACTTTTCAGAAAAAAGCTTTGTATATTATTACAAACAGAAAAGGATAGCAGAATATGAATTTAGCTGTTAACGTTGATCACATAGCAACAATCAGAAATGCACGTGGCGGTACAAAACCAGACCCCGTAGAAGCTGCACGAGTATGTGAACAGGTTGGTGCGGTCGGTATTGTTTGTCATTTAAGAGAAGATCGTCGCCACATAAAGGATGATGATGTATGGCGATTGCGAAAAACTATTGCAACAAAGCTCGACCTCGAAATGGCAGCAACAGAAGAAATAATTGAAATTGCCTGTAAAGTACAGCCAGATCTTGTAACACTAGTTCCGGAGCGTCGGCAGGAATTAACAACGGAAAGTGGTATCGACATTCTTGGTCAGAAAGAATTTTATACACGTGTTGTTGAACGCTTTCACAAACATAACATTCCTGTTAGTCTTTTTATAGATCCGTATGAGGAACACGTACGCAGTGCAGCATCAACCGGAACAGATATGATCGAACTTCATACCGGCGAGTATGCCGAAGCAATGAATGAAAAAGATATCCAGGAACATCTGAAACATATCCGCACAGCAGCTGAACTTGCTGTTTCGCTGGGATTAAAAGTAAACGCCGGTCATGGACTTGATTATCATAACATTGCTCCGATCGTTGCAATTCCTCAGATTCACGAAGTAAGTATTGGTTATGCTATTATTGTTAAAGCGCTGGAAGTCGGACTTGCTCAGGCAGTACGGCAGATGGTTCAGCTTGTAACCTCACATCACACTTAGAAAAAATGAAAACCATATTTCACCACTTATCCGGTATTTGTGTAATAGTGTGTTGTTTATTCGGTAATTCTATTCTTTTATCACAAGATACAATTACCTATCAATTACTCCCTTCAGCAAAACTGATGCCCCGGTTTACTGCCAACACTACAGAACATGGCTTCTGTGCAACAAAAATCCTCAATAACAATCAATACTGGGCAGGTCTGGGTAGTGCAGTACCGGTTTTGAATATTTCATATAACAACTTTACCGGCGATGTGGTAGTAGCTGGCACAGTATTTACACAACTTGATCATAAACCAGGAAGTTTTCGGGTTATCAACACCGATTTTTATGCCGATCTTCTTTTTACTATTACATGGAACAGAAAAACATTTCTGCAATTCGGGACAGGTCATACCAGCCATCATCTCAATGATGATGCTTTCGAAATTCTGGGTTACCGTTCATCGATTAACTATGTACGCGATTACTATAGAATTTTTCTTCTCCAATATGTGAGCACACTCAATAGTTATTTCTACGCCGGTATATTTTACCATCATACATTCAAAATTCCCGAGAACAATAATCCGATCTGGTTATTTCAGTTTGGAGGAGATGTATTTAATATTTCTCTTTTTCCTTATATGACTGCATACGTTGCTTTCGATATTAAATATCGCCACGAATTACGCTTTGCTTCAACTCAAAGTTATCAGAGTGGAATTAAAATTCATCATTCATCGCCATATCAACTGCGGTGTGCTTTTACAATCCGACGTGGTTATGATGAGCGAGGACAGTTTTACAACAACCCGATTTCAGTTCAAACACTTGGAGTGTACTTTGACTTCTAAACAGTTACTATTTACAACGCTCGTTTGTTTTCTCTTTTCTATCAACAGTGGATATACTCAGTACAGAGATTCAATTCAGCATATAACTTCAAAGCCATGGTATACCGACAGAAAAACAATAGTTACTGCCGGTATTGCTGCTCACACACTTCTTACAACATACCTGGAGTACAAATGGTGGTGGGAAGGCAACTATCATCCCTTTCGTTACGAAGATGATGGTTTCTTCAATAATTATTCACTCGGTGTTGATAAAGTTGGACATTTTTTCACATCATACTTTTATGCATCAGCTCTCAATAAAATACTCCTATGGGGTGGTTATTCGGAACCTACAGCATTGTGGTGGAGTACAGGAATATCGTTATTCTACGCACTTTCTATCGAAATTGGTGATGGTTTTTCTACTTACGCTTTTTCCGGTGTAGACCTTGCTGCTAATACAATTGGAATTGGCTACTTTTTTCTTCAACAGAAAGTACCTTTCTTCAAAAATTTTATGTTTAAATGGAGTTATTATCCTTCCGGCAAAATTCCTTTTGACGGCTACTTTCGTATAACAGATGATTACGACGGACATATTTATTGGCTGTGTGTTGATGTCTATAATCTTTTACCAGAACAAGCAAAAAAATATTGGACGCCGTACCTCAATATTGCATTCGGTTACGGTGGAGAAAATATTTATGGCCGTCCTCCATGGGTAAGTGGAACATCAATTCTCCCAACAGAAAAACCGCTAAGAAAATTCGTTGTTTCACTCGACTACAATTTATCAGCAATACCGACTGCAAATGATACATGGGAAACAATAAAATCAATTTTCGATATGTTCCATTATCCGGCACCAGGTATAAAAAAAGTTGAAGGGAAGAAAGCAACCTTTCATCCCTTCCTGTTGAACTAAGGCTTCTCAATTTACATTCTGATAATACTACGGAGCGTATGGAAATTCCAGGCTCTGATAGTATTCGAGCGATTTATCCGGCTTCTCAAATCCGTCAGGAATTGGCCGTCTGGAAAAAGTCTGAAAATAAAGCACACAGGCATTGCGCCACCAGAGAGCTTCTTTTTCCTGAATACCTAGAAGCATTTCTACATGCCGATATCGTTCCTCATCAATAACACCTTTGAGTGAATTCCATACTTTCCGTATACTCCGCACACTATCAACACCAGCATAATAACGTGTACAAAGCTCTTCCCACAATGTTTTACCGGACTTCATTTTGTAATCCCACGGAACATGATGAAACCACAACAAGTACTCTTCCGGACAATTCTCAAGAGAACCAAACTGCGCCGCTACTTCAGGATGATATTGCTCAACGGCCTTGCTCCCTGTTGCTGAACGATCAAACCCAATTCCGATGGTATCGGCTCTGTGATAATACACCGATGTCCAGTCGTCGCGATGTTTATCTTTAATCCAGGGAGCCGGACCGTAATGATGGTGCCAACCCATAATGTGGTGCAATCCAAGTGGAGTCATGTACTGAACCACCGTCTCTCTGGATATCATCATTATGTATTTAATCGGTGCAATAACATCTTGCTTGTTTGAGAAGGTCATTCGTATCCATTCATCGGCAATTTGTTCTGATGAAAGTTGATGATCCCACGCAAGTCGGCCAAATGCATACCAATTCGCTTGTCCGAACAAATGACCAGTCCAGTTTCGATCGGTACCTATATTCGACACACCTGCAATTCCTGATATTGAATGATTATCCAACGATCCATCAATAACTGTGGCAACAGTTGAGCCCTTACCTTTAGCATAGGTATCAGAATCAAGACATTCTTTGAAAAGTGGCGCAAGGTAAGCGAGGGTAGTTCCCTGTCCAAGATACTCTTGAGTTATCTGGAGTTCAAGCATCAACGGAGTTTGCGGCATTGCCCCAAAAAGCGGATGAAATGGTTCGCGTGGTTGAAAATCGATCGGACCATTTTTGACTTGCACGAGTACATTACTGTGGAATTGTCCATCGAGTGGTTTAAACTCGTTGTATGCCTGCTTTGCTCTGTCTTCGGGCACATTGTTATCATAGACAAAAGCCCGCCACATCACTACACCACCATACGGAGTAATTGCTTCTGCAAGCATATTCGCTCCTTCGGCATGAGTGCTTCCATAATTCTGAGGACCTGGTTGTCCTTCGGAATTTGCCTTGACCAAAAAACCTCCGAAATCAGGAATAAGTCGGTAAATCTCTTTAGCTTTGTTTTTCCACCATTGCCGTACAGCTGGATCGAGTGGATCTGATGTTTTCATTCCACCGATTTCGATCGGCGCGCTGAAACGCGCAGTCAGATATACACGAATTCCATACGGTCTGAAGACGTTTGCAAGTGCTGCCACTTTTTCCAGATACATCGGAGTAAGTACGTAGGCATTTGCATTAACATTTGTCAGCACAGTACCATTAATTCCTATCGACGCATTTGCACGAGCGTAATCTTTGTATCGTGGATCGATATAACCGGGTAACCTGTGCCAATCCCACAACGAAAAGCCTGCATAACCTCGTTCAACTGTACGATCCAAATTGTCCCAATGGTTCAGAAGACGTAACTGAATTCTGGGCGATGAACAAATGGCAAGTTCAGAAATAGATGCATGCGTTTGCAACAAACGTAAAAAATGAAAGACACCATAAAGCAATCCCCGTTCGTTGTGCGCTGTAACTATGGTAAGTTTTTTCCCTTTAAACATTGTTGTGGCAATACAAAAGCCTTCTTTCCCTAATCCTTCCAAACCATGCAATCCAATAAAAACATTGTTTCGCTGTAATACATCAGTTGTTGCAATAACAAGAGTATTTCCTAATTGATTGAGCCCAACTTCAGGAATATTTTTTCCAAGCAATCCTCGTAATCCCTTTTGCAGCTCTTCACGAATAACGATGTGTGTTGACGTAGAACCTTCAATACATATTGATTGAATCTGAAGACGATACGCCTGTAATAAGTTTTGATCTGAAACAAGATGGTACCGCAACCACAAATCATAACCATCTTCTGCAAATACTATTAAGCTACAACAGAATACAAGAAGACATGTAATTCTTTTCATTACTGTTTCCTTTTATAATTATTATCGTATAACATAAAACTATAGATATATTTATTCAAATTCTATCAAGCATGCTACTATTAATAATCTTTCGATAAAATTTTAATATTTCTTGCGCTGTGCTGTTTTTTTATCTATTTTTCTCAAAACAAGACTTTCAATTGAACACACACCAACCGTAGGGAGTTAAGCCTATGAAAGCTGTTATCATGGCCGGAGGTTTCGGAACACGATTACGACCACTCACAAGTAATTTCCCAAAACCAATGGTGCCGGTAGCTAACAAACCTATGATGGAACATATTGTTGGCTTATTAAAACTTCACGGCATCACCGATATTATGTGTGCTTTGTTCTATCAACCGGAGGTTATAACATCCTACTTTGGAGACGGTAGCGCTTTTGGTGTAAAGATGCAATATCGTCGTGCAGAAGCTGACTACGGCACTGCCGGAAGTGTACGAAATGTTAAGGATTTTCTGGACAGCCGATTCCTTGTTATCAGCGGTGACGTGCTTACAGATTTCAATCTCACAGCTGCAATAAAATATCACGAAAAGAAACAAGCAAAAGCAACCATTCTACTTACTCATCATACAAATCCGCTGCAGTTTGGTGTCGTCATGACAGAAGACGACGGAAAAATATCCCGCTTTCTTGAAAAACCATCGTGGGGCGAAGTTTTCAGCGATACTATAAATACCGGCATTTACATACTTGAACCAGAATTGCTGGATCTTATACCAGAAAAACAGGAATTCGATTTCAGCAAAAATCTCTTCCCTATTATGCTTGAACAACATATGGGCTTATATGGTTACATTGCTCAGGGCTACTGGAAAGATATCGGAAGTCTTCACGAATACCAGGAAGCGCATCTTGATATTCTTCGAGGTGATGTAAAAGTACATATTGAAGGAACAAAACAAAAGCATAGCATCATTGGAGATTCAACGATTATTGATACCGAACCAAAAAACATAACTGGCTCCAACATTTTTGGTAAGAATTGTAGAATTGCGAAAGGAGCTATCATTAGCAATTCGGTTATTGGCAACAATTGCGAAATACGCGAAGGCGCCGTTATTACTAATAGTGTTATATGGGACGATGTCATTATCGGTACCCGCGCAGAACTTTCGCAGGCGGTTGTGGGATACAAATGTGCTATCGGTGACGAAGCAATAATTGCCGAAAATGTATTTGTCAGTGATTCGTGCTATATCGGAAAAAAGAGCAAGTTACTTGCAAACATTAAAATCTGGCCTGAAAAGACAATTGAAGACGGCTCTATTGTCACACGAAGCATGGTATGGGAAGATCGGTGGCTCCGCGAACTCTTTGTAACCGATTCACGTATTACAGGACTTTCAAATGTTGAAATGAGTCCTGAGTTCGGAGCAAAACTTGGAGCTGCTTTTGGTGCACTCGTCGGCGCGGGAGCAACTGTTGTTACCGGAAGAGATTCAGACAATGTTTCACGCATGTTAAATCGTGCAATTATCAGCGGTCTTATATCTGCAGGCGTCAATTGTATCGATATGCGCGCAACATCTATACCCATTATGCGACACGAACTCCGTAGCGGTAAAGAAGCTGGTGGGATTCATGTGCGCAAATCTCCTTTCGATCGGAATTACACCGATATTATTTTCTTCGACGCACAAGGACGCGATTTACCTGCCAGCAAATCAAAATCCATCGAGCGATTGTTTTTTGGAGAAGATTTTGCGCGTGCTCATTTTGATAATGTTGGTTCAATTTCTTTTCCCGAACGCACAAACGAAAGTTACGTCGAACGTTTTCTTGCTGCACTCGATATAGACATCATCCGTCAGGCGAAATTAAAACTTGTTATCGATTACTCCAACGGAGTTGCTTCAACTATCTTTCCCTATATTCTTGGAAATCTGAATATACAAGTTGTTGCACTCAATGCATACCTCGATAACCGTAAACTCACCCGTACAAAAGAAGAATTTCAGGAAAGCCTTAAACAATTGTCGTATGTTATTACATCGCTGAAATACGATCTGGGCTGTATGCTCGATGTCGGAGCAGAAAAAATATTTGTTGTCGATGAGCGTGGTCGCATAATTTCGAGCGACAGAATGCCTGCATTGTTCTTTAAATATTACGCACTAAGCAATCCTGATCTCAAAAAAGCAGCGGTACCAATAACAGCATCGAGCGAAATAGATATTTTGGCAAAAGAATTCGGAGTTGACTTATTGAAAACACGCGACAGCCACCTCGCATTGATGGAGGCTGCTGCCGATAAAGAACGTCGCTTTATTGCCAGTAATCGTGGTGGGTTTATATTCAACGAGTTTCTATTTGCATCAGACGGAATGTATTCCATTGCAAAGCTTCTTGAATGCATGGCAAAAACAAAATATCCTCTCGGTAAAATTGACGACGAAACACCACGCCTGAACCTGATAAAGAAAAAAATACCCTGCCCATGGCACTTTAAAGGTCAAGTCATGCGTAAATTAATGAAAGAAACTGAAGGATTTGAACGCGTTCTAATTGACGGTATTAAAATATTTATACCACCGGCTGAAAACTATACAACCATTACCCTCTTCCCTGACCGTTCACGTCCATTTTTCCATATCTTAACAGAATCGGAAAACGAAACAATTGCCCGGCGTTTATCCGATGAATATGAACTGAAAATCAAAAAATGGACAGAACGTCAGTAACTAAAACAGATTCATCGATTTGAATTTGCGGTTTTTTTCTCCGATTTTAAGAACATATATATATATATAACGACTTGTTTACGGAGAAAAGTATGAAGGTTTCTGATGTATTGACAAAAGATGTCGTACGTGTTGATTTACCAGGCACGACAAAAGAAGAAGTTATTGATGCATTGATCGAACTTGTTGCTAAACAGCCCAAAGTTTTGAACAAGGAAAAGGTTCGTACTGCAATATACGAGCGCGAAAAAATAATGTCGACAGGTGTTGGATCAGGTTTTGCTCTTCCACACGGAAAAACCGATGCCGTCAGCGATATTGTTGCCGCTTTTGCAGTAACAGCTCAACCAATCGACTATCAATCTCTTGATGATCAACCGGTACGCCTTATTTTTCTATTGGTCGGTCGTGATAATATGGTCGGTCCCCATATAAAGTTATTGAGCCGTATTTCCCGACTGATGAATAATGAAGATTTCCGGAAACAACTGCTTGAAGCGAAATCAGAAGACGAGATTCTTTCCATCTTCAAACAAGCTGAAGAATCATTCACCGAAAACTAATTCAATTCTATGATTTCCATTAACTAATATAAAGAGTTCTGGTTAAAGACAGTGAAGTATCGTGCAATAAAAGGGACAAAAGATATTCTCCCCGACGTTTCTCACCAGTGGCAATACGTTGAATCTATCGTTCACCAAACAATGCAGTTATTTGGCTACCACGAAATCCGAACACCGATATTCGAGCAAACCGGATTATTCGCTCGAAGTATTGGTGAGTTGACAGATATTGTCAGCAAAGAAATGTATACATTTACAGACCGCAGCGAAGAAAGTATAACTCTTCGCCCGGAAGGTACTGCAGCTGTACTACGTGCATACATCCAACACTCACTTGGTGAACACAACTCCCTGGTAAAAATGTACTACATTGGTCCAATGTTTCGTCAGGAAAGACCACAAGCTGGTCGACTTCGTCAGTTTCACCAGTTTGGTGCAGAAGTACTTGGCTCTTCTTCTCCTTATCTCGACGTCGAAATGATGTTGATTCCTGTTACTATTTACACAACTCTTGGCATCGAATCATTTTCTCTTTACATCAACTCTGTTGGCTGCAGCAAATGCAGACCACCATATAAAGAACTGCTGAAAACCGAATTAAAGAAAATTTACGATCAGCTATCACCCGATAGTCAACGTCGTGTGGAGCAAAATCCGCTCAGAGTATTAGATTCAAAAGATGAATCTGACAGAAAACTTATCGCCAATGTCCCTCTTCTGTTAAACTATTTATGTAATGAATGCTCAACCCATTTCGAAAAAGTCCAATCTATTCTCAACATGCTCAATATTCCTTACAACATAGACGGGAAGCTTGTTCGCGGATTAGACTACTACACAAAAACAGCATTTGAAATTACAAGTACTGCCTTAGGTTCTCAAGATGCTCTCGCTGGTGGTGGCAGGTATGATGGACTTGTCGAAGAACTTGGTGGCTCTTCAACACCCGGCGTTGGTTTTGCTGCAGGTATTGAACGTCTTCTAATGGCACTCGAAGCAATCGGAAACCTTCGCATCGAATCACCTTCTCCCCAGCTTTACATCGTTGCGCTTGATGATGAAGCACGACAATACGCATTTAAAACAGCTGCAGAATTACGTTCAAAAGGCATAGCTGTCGAGCTTGATTACCTCGAAAGAAGCATTAAAGCACAAATGAGAGAAGCAAATAAACTTCAGTCCCGATTTGTGCTTGTTGTAGGAAGTAACGAACTCACAAGTGGTAAGGGCTTAATAAAGCATATGGAAAGTGGCCAAGAGTTCTCTGTTGACCTCAATTACATTGAACTCCCCATGTAAGATGTATGGCAAAGAAAAAACAACATGAATATCAATACACTTTAAATATTTTCCCATACTTCGATGAAAAAAAGAAGCGGGAGGTTATCCGTTTTGTTGTTCAAACGGTACGTATCTTTGTACATTTTCGTTATGAAATTCTTCTAAGCAATTCAATAAAAGACAACATTATTCAACTCAACATCGAAGGACTCCACGTGCCAACTATTTTACTTCCGGAATCAGGACCTGCTGTTGGCATTATCGACTATGAAAATCTCTACGGCACTTACACCCTTAATGTTACCAAGCAAAACGGTAGCTTAAATACTTTTACCTTGAATATTGATTACAACAACACTGTTACTATTGAACCCAAAACAAAATCTCTGTTTATTCTTGCTTCAACAACATCTGTAATATATACTTAAAAAAATATATGTGCCCTGTACTTTTTAAAATTGGTCCTCTCTCAGTTTACAGTTTTGGTTTAATGCTTGCACTTGGTTTTATTGTGGGTAGTGCACTCTTTGTATCCGAATTTAAACGACGGAAACTCAATCCCGATTATGCAAACACCATAACACTTATTGCACTCGTTGCAGGTATTGCAGGTTCAAAACTTCTATATCTCATCGAGCACTGGGGTGATTTCTTAGCAGATCCGATTGGAATGGCGCTAAATCCCGGTGGGCTGACATACTATGGTGGATTTTTATTGGCAACTTTTTTTATCTATTTGTATATCCGCAAAAAACAATTACACTTTTTTACTGTGGCTGATGCTATTGCTCCATCATTGATGATCGCATACGGCATTGCCCGTATCGGTTGTCATCTCGCAGGAGATGGAGATTACGGCTTTCCGACATCTCTTCCGTGGGGAACAGATTATTCAAATGGCACATACCCGCCATCGTATGCGTTCCGTGATTTTCCCGAAATCACAAGTCAGTTTCCCGGTGGAATTGTACCGGACAATATTCCCTGTCATCCTACACCGGTGTATGAATTCATCATTTGCAGCATCATGTTTTTTTACCTTTGGCAAATCCGTAAAACAATATCCCCTCCCGGTAAACTCTTTTCAGTCTACTTACTCCTTGCTGCTATTGAACGTTTTGCCATTGAGTTTATTCGTATCAATCCTCGCATTCTGTTTGGATTAACTGAAGCACAGCTCATTTCTCTCGCACTTATTGCTATTGGATTGTACGGCATCCGCTATTTTTCTGTGAAAACAACATCTCATTAGTACTGCGCAATGCTTATCGTCGGACGAAAACCCGTACTCGAAGCACTGAAATCTCACATGAACATCAAAAAAATTGTTCATGTCTTAAACATCGATAACAAACAACTTCAGGATATTTTTTATTACGCCGATGAACGTGCTATTACGATCGAGGCAGTACCAAAAAAGGAGTTTCAAAAAATAGTCGGACAGGAATTTCATCATTCTCAGGGTATTGCAGCCATTGCAGAAAATTTTCGCTATGCGGAACTCGATGATATTTTCATTCGTGCTCGTGACCGGAAGGAAAAACCATTTATTGTTCTGTTAGATGAAATTGAGGATCCACAAAATCTCGGAGCTTTAATACGAACAGCTGAATGTTCAGGCGCTCATGGTGTAATCATTCCTCTTCACCGCTCAGCAGCAGTTACCCCAGCAGTTATGAAAGCCTCCGCCGGTGCGGTTGCACATCTTCCCATTGTACGGGTTACAAATCTGGTTACAACAATTAAAGAGCTTAAAGAACAAAATATATGGATTGTGGGTACTGATGCAAAAGCCCCTCTTCTCTTCAACACAATCGACTATACCGATGCTGTTGCAATTGTGATTGGCAACGAAGGCCATGGTATACGCAGACTTGTGCTTGAGCATTGTGATTTTGTTGTTACAATACCTCTCTATGGACAAATACCATCACTCAATGCCTCAGTTGCCGGCGGACTGATGTTTTACGAAGTTGCCCGAACACGACACAAAATATAGAACTATTTCAATTAAAATTTTTACTTTCTTTCCTTTTTTATACCT
>FWPV01002333.1_pt1 | contig 47143 bp, 40 predicted proteins | sample 2228371 | NCBI WGS metagenome assembly FWPV01 (sample SAMEA103939776, study PRJEB20133) | metagenome | reverse complement strand
CAGCCCGCGCAAGCGGCTCAAGGAGGTGGTGCGCCAGCTGGCGGGGATCGGCGGCGGGCGGGCGACCGGCTTCGGCCCGGCGCGCGTGCGCAGCCTGCCGGACGGAATCGCCCAGATGCTGCAGATGTACCTGGATGAAACGGCTGACCGGGATGTTGAGCAGGGCCTGCCTGCCGCCTCGGTGCCGGTGGCTTCGTCCGTGCAGCCGACACTGCCGCTGGGCGAACGGTCAGGATCGCTGGTCGGCGACCTGTGCCCGGAATGCGGTCAGGCGACGTTCATCAATGTCGAGGGCTGTCGTAAGTGCGATTCGTGCGGCTACAGCGAATGCTGAGCGGTTTCAGGATAGCCTGTTAGGAGACGCTCCCGTTTGCACTGTACAGCGGGAGCGTTTGTTTACGGGCAGCAGTGAAGCGCGACTAACCTGATAATCGCCTGACGATCGCCCTGCGCCGGGCGTTGATCAGCCGTCGCCGATCCACTGATTGCCGCGCCGGTGAATTGCCCTTATGATCAAAATAGTCGCCGCATGACTCCTTTTTGCCCGTTCCAGGCGATCGTCAATTGCAGGCTATTGTTGTGTTATGAGGGGGAACATCCTATGAGACCAAGGCAAATTGCCGCAATGATGGGCCTGGTCGGGTTCGTACTGGTCCTGGTGGTCTGGCTTCTGGGCGGGCCATTATTGCCCGCGCAGGCCGGGCCGTTGTTGCAGCAGGGGGCGCGTCCTGCGCCGCAGGTGATTGATACCCAGCCTTTGCCCGGCGAGGAAGTCCCGCTGGAGGGAGCCATCACCTTCTACTTCGACCAGCCCATGGACGTGGAAAGTGTCCGGGCCGCCTTGAGCGTCAGGCCGTCCACCGCGCTTAAGGTCGAAGCGGTTGACCCGCGCACGATCCGCATCACACCGGAGAAAGCATTCCTGCGGGCCACTCTGTACACCTTCACGCTGGGGGCGGAAGCACGCAGCGTGGATGGCGATCCACTGGGTGAACCGTTCACCTTCAGTGTACAAACGGTGGGTTATCTGGCGGTGGCGGAGGTGCTGCCCGCGCCGGATACCCAGCACGTAGAGACCGACTCGGCAATCACCGTAATCTTCAACCGGCCAGTGGTGCCTCTGGTGGGTGTGGAGGATATGGCGACGCTGCCCGACCCGCTGGTCTTCGATCCGGCGCTGGCCGGTGAGGGCGAATGGCTCAACACGTCGATCTACGTCTTCCGCCCGGTCAGGCTGGAAGGTGGTACAACCTACACCGTCACTGTCCCCGCCGGCCTGACCGATGTCACCGGTGGTGTGCTGGAAGCCGACTATGTCTGGCGGTTCACCACTGTTCCGCCGGCGATCCTGTCGGTCAGCCCTGCCCACAACGAGCAAGGGGTTGCGCTGGATGCGCCGATCGTCGTGACCTTCAACCAGGCGATGGATCGCGCCAGTGTTGAAAAGGCCTTTGTCCTGGCTGAGCAGGAACGCGGCACCGCAGCCGGGACGTTTGCCTGGAACGAAGCCGCCTCCGAGATGACGTTCACGCCAGCTGAGCCGCTGGCGCTGGGTGGCTTCTACACGGCAAGGCTGGATGCCCGGATTGCCCGCGCGGCTAACGGGACTACACCTTTACAACAGACGATGGCCTGGAACTTCATGGCCGTCGACCGTCCGCGTATCCTGCGTACCGAACCGGCGAATGGCAGTAACCCCCAGCCGCAGGGAGGCTTTGCCATTTACTTTGCCACACCAATGGATCACACGACGCTGGACGACAAAGTGATCATCGAGCCGGAGCCGTACCGTGAACCGGAAGCCTACTACTACACGTGGGACAACCGCTACGGGCTGAGCTTTGAGCTGGAACCGAGCACCGATTACACCATCCGTATCCTGCCGGGGATGGCTGATGTCTACGGCAACACGATCGATCAGGAAACGGTTGTCCGCTTCACAACCCGGCCCTACGAACCGTGGGTGACGCTGAATACGCCGGGCCGCGTGGGGCTTTACAGCGCCTATGCGCCGCAGACCCGTCTCTTTGCCCGGCACCTGAATGTCAGTCAGCTCGATCTGACGCTTTACCACCTCAGTCTGGCTGATCTGGCTCGCCTGAATGGGCCAGATAGCTGGGAGTTGTGGAGCGATTTTCCGCGCCGGGAGACCGATGTCCTGCGCCGCTGGTCGGTGTCGGTGGAATCGGGCGAAAACGAGCGCTGGTACAAGTTGTTGACCATCACCACGCAGGGCGAAAGCCAGCCGCTGGAATGCCCCGGCGCGCCGGCACCACGCCTGGAAGTCGGTGGTACGGCGGTCGTGATTACCGGGCCGGATCCGCTCCGGGCGCGGGCAGACAGCCCGACCGGCGAGATTGTGGCCCTGCTGTACAAGGATTACCAGCTACCGGTGGTGGGTGGTCCCCTGTGCGAACAGGGCCTGTACTGGTGGCAGGTTGAGTTACGGGACGGGTCGCTGGCCTGGATCGCAGAAGGCGATGCGGCGGAATACTACGTCGCGCTCAGGACGCCGGCACCCCGCCCTGAAGCCGCGACTGAAGTACGAACAGCCGCTGTCGGTGGGGAGCAGGCGCTGCCACCCGGCGCATACTTCCTGGTAGTTTCCGCGCCGGAGACGCGCGCCAGAGGCTTTGAGCCTCTGCAGCACGCCATGATCGTGGCCAGCGCTAACGTGACACTCAAGTTCTCGGTCGACTCTGCCCTGGCCTGGGTCACTGATCTCCAGACCGGGGAACCGCTGGCCGGTGTGCCGGTTACCTTCTATGACCGGGACTTCAACCAGGTCGCCAGTGGAGTCACCGGCGACGATGGTCTGGCAACGGCCTCTATCCCGCGCCTGGACAGCCTCTATGACTATGTCTATGCCGTGGTCAACGCGCCGGGAGCCTTTGGCTTTGCCGCCAGCGAATGGACATGGGGCATCGAGCCGTACGACTTCAACCTGATGGCGGACTACTTCCCGGTGGATGTACGGGGCTACCTGTACACTGACCGGCCGCTTTACCGTCCGGGACAGCCGGTGTACTTCCGGGGTGTGCTGCGCACCCGCGACGACGTGACGTACACGCCGCCGCGCCTGACCGAGTTGCCGATCCGCGTCCAGGATAACCTGGGCGAGACGATCTACGAGGCTACGTTACCTCTGACGCCCTACGGCACCTTCAGCGGCCAGTTTGACCTGGCGGAAGATGCCGGGCTGGGTTACTACCAGATCACGGCGGTGGTGGATCCAACTGAGGACTATAGCCCGCGCAACTTCAGCGTATCGTTCGGCGTGGCGGAATACCGCGCGCCGGAGTTCCAGGTGACCGTCACCCCGGAGGTTGATCAGGTGGTACAGGGGGAGACGATCCGTGTGCTGGTGGACAGCCGTTACTTCTTCGGCGGCGCTGTCTCGAGGGCACGGGTAGCGTACACCGTGCTGGCCCAGAACTACTTCTTCGAATACAGCGGGCTGGAACGTTACGAGTTCATCGACTTCAACTACGATGAAGGCCCTCGTGCCTACTATGGCGGTGGGTACGGAGCCGTCGTGGCGGAGGGCGAGGGCGTGACCGACGCTGAAGGCCGGCTGCTGATCGAGATTCCCGCCGATCTGGGTGAAGCCACCCAGAGTCAGACCTTCACCATCGAGGCGTCCGTCACCGACGAGAGCGATCAGCTGGTCGCCGGGCGGGCGACGGTGATCGTCCACCAGGGCGAGGTTTATGTCGGTATCCGTCCGGAGCAATATGTCGGCCTGGTTGGTGAAGCCAACACCGTTAACCTGATCGCGGTGGACTGGGAGAGCGCGCCGGTGGCCGGGCAGGAGATCCGCTACGAAGTGGTTGAGCGGCGCTGGTCCAGCGTGCAGGAGGAAGACGAGTATGGTCGCACCGTGTGGACGTGGGAAGTCGAGGACATCCCGGTAGAAGGGGCGTCTGGCTCAGTGACGACCGACGCTGATGGCACGGCGATGTTCCAGTTCGTGCCGCCTGTCGCCGGGACGTACAAGGTTCTGGCGACCACCCGCGACGGGCGTGGCAACGAGGTGCGCGCGTCCGGCTTCATGTGGGTTTCCGGGCCGCAGTATGTGGCCTGGCGACAGCAGAACAGCAACCGCATCGACCTGATCACCGACCGCGACAGTTACCGGGTTGGCGACATGGCCGAGGTATTGATCGCTTCGCCATGGCAGGGCCGGGCAACGGCGTTGCTGACCATCGAGCGCGGCGACGTGCTGCGCCATGAGATCATCCCGCTGGAGACGAACAGCACGGTCTACCGCTTCCCGATCGAGGATGCCTACGCGCCCAATGTGTATGTCTCAGCGCTGCTGGTCAAGGGTGTGGATGAGAACACGGCGGTGGCCGAATTCCGCGCCGGGATGGCCCAGATCGCGGTCGATCCGGAGCGGCGTGAGATCACCGTCACCGTGCGTCCGGATCGCGAGCAGGCCGGCCCGCGCGAGACGGTCACGTATACCGTCGAAACCAGGGACTACGCCGGGAATCCGGTGGCGGCGGAAGTGGGCGTCGGGCTGACCGATCTGGCCGTCCTGACTCTCGCCGAACCGAACAGTTCCCCGCTGATGAAGGTCTTCTACGGCCAGCAGGGGTTGAGCGTGCGTACCGCCGTGCCGCTGACGCTCAGTGTTGACCAGCTCACCCAGACCACGCTGGATACGGTCAAGGGTGGTGGTGGCGGTGGCGGGGAGGGCGGTATCTTCGAGGTACGCGAGGAATTTGTGGATACGCCGTACTGGAACCCGGTCATTCTGACTGGCGACGACGGCACAGCGACGTTCGAGGTCACCCTGCCTGATAATCTGACCACCTGGCGGCTGGATGCCCGCGCCGTCACTGATGGACGGAACGGCATCACCCTGGTGGGACAGACCACGCACGATCTGATCAGCACCAAGCCGCTGCTGGTGCGCCCGATCACGCCGCGCTTCTTCGTTGTCGGTGATGCGCTAACGCTGGTGGCGGTCGTTAACAACAACACCGGCGAGCCAATGACGGTGGAAGCGTCACTCCAGGGAGCGGGCCTGACCTTCAATAGCCCGCAGGATGTAACGGCGGAGATTCCGGCAGGCGGTCGCCAGCGCTTTGAGTGGATGGTCACTGTCGAAGATACGGAAGCGATCGACCTGACCTTCTACGCCAGCGGTAATGACGGCGCTTACACCGATGCCAGCAAGCCGCCGCTGGGGCAGGGGGATGATCGGCTGCTGCCGGTCTATCGTTATGAGGCGCCGGAAGTGGTGGGCACGGGGGGCATGATCGCCGAACCGGGCACGATCACCGAGGCGATCGCGCTGCCACGCCGCTATGACGTCACCCAGGGTGAGCTGACGGTGCGCGTCGATCCATCGCTGGCGGCCACCACGCTCGACAGCCTGGACTATCTGAAGAACTTCCCGCATCAGTGCATCGAGCAGACAGTCAGCCGCTTCCTGCCCAATGTGATGACTTACCGGGCGCTGGAGTCGCTGGGCGTGGCCAACGAGACGTTACGCGCCAACCTGGAACGTGAGGTGTCCTTTGGCCTGCAGCGGTTGTATGCCCAGCAGAAGTCTGATGGCGGCTGGGGCTGGTTCGTCAACGACGCCAGCGATCCCCTGACGACCGCCTATGCCCTGATCGGGCTGGTGGAAGCCCGCAATAGCGGCTTTGCCGTCTCAGATGATGTGATCCTGCGTGCCGTGGCCTTCCTCAATGGTCGCCTGATCGTGGTGGATGAAGGCACCGATGTCTGGCGGCTAAACCGCCAGGCCTTCATGCTCTACGCGCTGGCCCGCGCTGACCGGGGCAACGTGGCCCGCACCATGCGCCTGTTCGAGTTCCGTGAGAAGCTCAGCCTGTACGCTCAGGCGTATCTGGCGGTCGCCCTGAACCGCATGGCGCTGGATATGCGGAGCGAGATCGACGGTATGGTTGCTTCGCTGGTGAGTCAGGCGGCGCTCAGTGCTAGCGGCGCACACTGGCAGGAGGCCTTCACCGACTGGTGGAACTGGAATACTGACACACGCACGACAGCGATCGTGCTCGGTGCGCTGATTGAGCTGGACCCCGGTAATCCGCTGCTGGCGCAGGCCGTGCGCTGGCTGATGGTTGCCCGTCAGGGCGATCACTGGGAGACCACCCAGGAGACGGCCTGGGCAATCATGGCCCTGACGGACTGGATGGTCACGACGGGCGAGCTGGAACCGGAGTATGCGATCGGGGTGACTCTCAACGGGGAGCCGCTGCTGGACGCTCAGGCCACGCAGGCGACCGTCCGCGATAGCCACGAACTGCGCGTCCAGGTGGCCGACCTGCTCAAGGATCAGGCCAACCTGCTGGCCCTGACGCATGGCGATGGCCCTGGCGTGATGTACTATACCGCGCATCTGCGGGTCTTCCTGCCTGTGCCGGAGATCGAGCCGCTGAACCGGGGGATCATCATCAGCCGGCGCTATAGTCTGCTGGACGACCCGGAACGGACGCCGATCGAGGGCGCACCGGTGGGCCGTAACGTCCGCGTGACGCTGACCATCATCGCTCCCAACGACCTGCACTACGTCGTGATCGAGGATCCGATCCCGGCGGGCACGGACGCCGTCAACCCCAACCTGCAGACCTCGCAGCAAATCGGGACACGACCGGAAGTCGATCGGGTCGATCCGCTCAGCCGGGGCTGGGGCTGGTGGTACTTCAGCAACACCGAGTTCCGCGATGAAAAGGTCGTGATCTACGCCACGTACCTGCCGCGCGGCACGTACGAGTACAGCTACACCATCCGCACCGGCCTGCCGGGTGAGTTCAACGTCATCCCGACGACCGGCTACGAGTTCTACTTCCCGGAGGTGTACGGGCGCGGCGCGGGGATGCTGTTCACCATCACGCCGGAAGAAGGCGCGGCGGAATAGCCGTCCGGAAAACCTGACAATCTGGCTGACCGCCGGGGCTATACACCAATGCCCCGGCGGTTTCCGTATCGCCCGGGCAGGGCAGTCGGCGGGCGTGCCAGTCGCCCCGGGGCTGCGATGGCGGAAGCGTCTATACCAGCGACCAGGCCTGCTCAGCGGTCTGACAATCGGCGGCTTTACAGCTGCTGAATTGCCAATTTGCGGTGCAAGCCGGGCAGCCCCCGGTATAATAAAGCGGATTGAAGATTGGCTGGTCGCTCTTCGAGTCGTGTTACAGGCTGCGGGGAGTCGCAGGCTGTTTTTGCCGGTCGACGCCTGGGCGGTGGGCCGGCTCAAGAAAGGAGCACACCGTGATCGTTACGACAGCGCAGTTGTTCAAGGTTGCTTATGGGCGCTTTGCCGTTGGCGCGTACAACATCAATAACCTGGAGCAGACGCGCGGGTTGTTCAAGGGCAATATTGATTCGAAGGCTCCGTTTATCATCCAGATTTCCAAGGGCGCCCGTAAGTATGCTGGCGTCAAGATGCTGGAAGGCATGATCCGCGCCGCGCAGGAGGAGTTCCCGGAGGCCGTCTTCGCCGTGCACATCGATCATGGCGATGAGGCCACCTGCTACGACGCGATCGACTCCGGGTTCTACAGCTCGGTGATGATCGATGCCTCGCACGAACCGTTCGAGAAGAACATCGAGATTACGCGCCGCGTTGTGGAACGCGCCCATGCCAAGGGCCTCAGCGTGGAGGCTGAACTGGGCATGCTGGGTGGTGTCGAGGAAGATATCGCCGTCGACGAAGGCAGTGCCTTCCTGACCGATCCTGATCAGGCGGTCGAATTTGTGGAGCGCACGGGGTGCGATAGCCTGGCGGTGGCCATCGGCACCAGCCATGGCGCGTACAAGTTCAAGGGCGCACAGGGCGTCCGCTTTGATCGCCTGGCCCAGATTCAGGCCAAGCTGCCGGGCTTCCCCCTGGTGATGCATGGCTCGTCGTCTGTCCCGGCGGAAGAGGTGGCACGCATCAACGCCGCCGGTGGCGCGATCGATCCTTCCGCCAAGGGCGTCAATGAGGATGACTTCGCCAAGGCGGTGCCGCTGGGCGTGACCAAGGTCAACATCGACACGGACGGCCGGCTGGTGTGGACGCGCGTACATCGTGAATACTTCCGCGATCACCCGGAGCAGTTTGACTTCCGCAAGCCGGGCGAGGTGTTCATGAAGGAATATGCGGCCTTCATCGCCCACAAGAACGAGAAGCTTGGTTCCGCTGGCCAGCTGGATCTGGTTATCCGGCAACTGGGGCTGTAGTCAGCACGCGGCTTTTCTGCGTTCCTGACGTGGAGCGGGCCTGTCTATCCGGACAGGCCCGTCTGTCTTCGTGGGGGCGTTCAGGTGTGTTTGATACTTTGCCGCCAGGCTTCAATCGGCTGGCGGTGATCGCGGTAGTGCTCATAGAAGGTGGCGATCAACCCCCAGGGCGGTTTCTTGCCTTCCCAGACGGCCCACAGTGGATCAGCCGGATCGTCCGGCAGGGCGCGTAGCATAACCATCAGGCGCTTGTAGACGGCGTCAAAATCAGCCATCACCTGGTCCAGGGGACGGTCGCGGTTGGCGGCATAGACCTGCGCGTTGAATTCCTCGATATAGGCATCCCAGCCGCCCACCGGTGGAATGGGCGGCGGCAGCCCCCGCTGTGCTGTCTCCAGCCAGCCGATCAGGTCGCGTTCCCAGGCCGTGATATGCGCCAGAATGTCCTTGATCGTCCAATCGCCTATCACCTTCGAGACGGTCATCTGTGTGGCATCCAACCCGGCGATGGCCTGCTCGAAGGCAGCGCGTTCTTCCGCCATACGTTCCAGAATGATGGCTCTGGTGAGTTGTCCGGTCACTGTCTCCCCCCTTCTTTTGATGCCTGGCTTTGAGCCAGAGTGCACACGGATCGCCTCTTCCAGCGCGGATGAGCGGCCCGTGGCGGTCGTCCCGTGTTGCGGGATACCCCTTGTCTCTGCATGGCGTTGCTGCTGCGCTGCTAGCGCGGGGCCGTGCGCGGATCGAGCACATCGCGCAGACCATCGCCCAGCAAGTTGAAGCCCAGCACGCCCAGCATGATTGACAGGCCAGGGAAGAGCATCAGCCATGGCGCGATCTCGGCCAGGCTGCGACTCTCGCTGAGCATCAAGCCCCAGGATGGCTCCGGCGGCTGGGTGCCCAGGCCCAGAAAGCTCAGTCCGGCTTCTGTGATCAGCGACCAGGAGAGTGCCAGACTGACCTGCACGATCAGGGGAGCCATGGCGTTAGGCAGCACGTGGCGGAAAAGGATACGCCGCTCGTTGATACCCAGGCAACGCGCCGCCATGACGAAATCCATTTCCTTGAGGGAAAGCACCGGTCCCCGGGCCACACGGGCGAAGATCGGCATGTAGACCACGGCAATGGCGAAGATCGTGTTCTGCAAGCCTGGCCCCAGTACCACGACCACCAGCAAAGCCAGCAGCAGGGTGGGGAAGGCGAAGAAGATGTCCATCACCCGCATGATCAGGTTATCGATATGACCGCCGAGGTAACCGGCCACGATGCCCAGTAGTGTCCCGGCAGTGCTGGCCAGCAGGACGGAAAAGAGCGCCACCTGCAGGGAGTTCGCGCCGCCGCGCATCAGGCGGCTGGCCAGATCGCGCCCGAAGAGATCGGTGCCCAGCAGATAGGTGGCGCTGGGGCCGGTCAGCCGGTCGCGCGGGTGCTGCTCCAGGGGTGGGTAGGGGGTAAGGCCGAGCGTTCCCAGGATGCCTATGAGCAGAAAGAGGCTGATCAGAGTCAGCCCGACCGCGCCGCTGCGGTTGGCAACCAGGCGGCGCCACAGCGCGGGCCGGCGGGTAGTACGAAGCTCGGTGGTGGCGACTTCAGACTTTGCGGTCATAGGAGATTCTTGGGTCGATCGCGGCATAGATCACGTCGACAACCAGGTTGATGACGACGAAGTTAAGCGCAACGAACAGGGTCACACCCTGAATGAGGGCATAGTTGCGCTGGGAGATCGCCCCTACTGCCAGACGGCCAATGCCCGGCAGGGAGAAGATCTGCTCGACAATGAACGCCCCGCCGAGCAGGTAGCCGATCTCCACCCCGATCAGCGTCACGACCGGGATCAGGGCGTTGCGCAGGGCATGAACCAGGACAACGCTGCGCCCGCGCAGGCCTTTGGCCCGCGCCGTGCGCACGTAGTCTTCCCCCAGGACTTCGAGCATGGAGGAACGGGTCATGCGCATGACCGAGGCCGCAAATGAAAAGCCCATGGCAAAGGCCGGAAAGATGAGCTGTTGCAGGTTGAGCACCGGATCTTCGTGAAAATCAACGTAGTTGCCGGAGTTAGGCAGGATGCCAAAGACAACCGATAACACGTAGATGATCAGGGTGCCCAGCAGAAAGTTGGGCACGGACAGCCCCAGCATGGAGATAATCCGGCCAAAGAGATCGAGGAAGGAATTGTGGCGGATGGCCGCCATGATTCCGATGGGCAGGCCGATAACCAGGGCGATGAGCACGGAAAGAAACGCCAGTTCTAGGGTCACCGGGAAGTGACTCATGATAAGCGTGGTTACTTCTTCGCCGTGCCTTACGGAGTAGCCCAGGTTGCCGCGCAGGGCATTGCCCAGCCAGGTGAAGTATTGCTCGACCACAGGCTTGTCCAGACCGAAGTATTCCTCCAGCGCGGCGCGCTGGGCCTGGGTCAGCATGCCGGCTTCCGTGCCGAGCATAGCCGTAATCTGGTCGCCGGGCACCAGGCGGATAGCCAGGAAAACCAGGATCGAGACGCCGAGCAGGGTCGGCACAAAAGCAATGACACGGTTCACCAGGTAACGTAGCATGGCACCGTCCGGGTGGAATTCTGGTCAGGGGGAGCGGGGCGACTCGCGACGGAGCCGCATCGCTCCCCCGATTACTTGCGGTGGAACAGGCGCTTAACGCTCCAGCCTGACTTCATGCAGGAAGTAGAGCGCATCGTTGGCGATCGGTTCCCAGCCCTTCACATAAGGCTGGTGAGCGGTGTACTTGTACCCGGCGTACAGCCAGATCCAGGGCGACTTCTCGGTGAGCTGGCGTTCAAGTTCGTGGAAGATTTCCAGACGCTTGGCGGGATCGGTTTCCCGCTGGCCCTGCTTCATCAGCGAATCCAGCTCGTCATCGACATAGCCGGCCACCTGCTCGAAGCGGGCGCCATACTGCCAGTAGCGGGCGTACATCGTGTACGGGTCGGTACGGCCACCGTTGAGGGCGACGCAGGCGGTAAAGTCAGCATTCAACCAGCGGTCAACGTACACGCTCAGTTCCAGTGGCTCGATTTCAACCTTGATATTGATCTCGGCCAGTTGCGCCTGGATGCTCTGCGCCTCGGAAAGTGCGGTGGGCGGCTCGGCATTGGCGACCATCACCGGCAGGGTGAAGCCATCCTGCAGGCCGACGGAAGCCAGCAGCTCGCGGGCCTTCTCCACATCTTTCTCATAGCAGAACAGTTCGCTGGTAGGCAGGGCGAAGGCAGGCATAGTCAGCGGGCCGGTCACACGACCCTCGCCAAGCGCGGCGGAGTCCACGACTTCCTGGCGGTCGATCGCGCAGGAGATGGCCTGGCGGACTTCCAGCTTGTCCAGCGGCTCAACGGCAGCACGCAACTGGAATACGTGGTAGTCCAGAGCCGGGGTGCGGGCCAGCCTGATATTCGGGTCGTCGATCAGCAGCGTGGCTACCAGCGGGTCGTTCATCATGGCGAAGTCGATCGTCCCGGCGCGGAGTGCGGCCAGGATGGAGGCTTCGTCGGGGATAATGCGGATTTCAACACCATCCACGAATGGCCCCTCGCCCCACCAGTCCGGGTTAGCGGAGAGCCGGGTCACCTCTTCGGGTACCCAGCTATCCAGCTTGAAGGGGCCGGTGCCGATGGCGGTGGTGGTCGGGTCACCGCTCTCGATCAGCTCGGAGGGCAGGATGGCCGCGTTGATGCTGGTCATGGCGGTCAGCAGGGGCACGTCGGGCGTGCTGAGATGGAAGATCACGGTGTAGGGATCGGGCGCTTCCATCGACTGAATGCTAACGTAATTGGTGCGTGCCGCTGCGCCGGTAGCCTCATCCAGAATGCGGTTGTAGGAGGCGATCACGTCGTCGGCGGTGAAGTCGGAGCCGTCATGGAACTTGACGCCTTCCCGCAGCTTGAAGGTCAGTGTCATCGCGTCTTCGGCAAACTCCCAGCTTTCCGCCAGCGCCGGGGCAATCTGCAGGTTGTGATCGGTGATGACCAGCGGCTCGTAGATCATGTTGAGCATCGCCAGGGAGGCGAAGGCGGTCTGGGTATGCGGATCGATGCCCGTCGCGTCAATGGCACGGGCCATGATCAGCGTGTTGCCCTGGGCGTTCAGCGGCAGGGCGCTCCCCAGCAGCGTGGTCACAATCAACAGAATGGGCAGAATACGGCGAATACGGGGCGACAACATGGCTTTTTCCTCCTTGAATAAGAATACATATCGGACTAATGGTGTCAGGAATTGAACGGTGAAAACCTGCCTCAGCGCTTGATTCAGCAATCCTTTCTCTTTCACGGGCAGCCGGGTGCCGCCCGGTACATCACATGGAAGAGAGTTTTTCAGAGTGCTGCTGGCGTGGCTTCCAGAAGATAAGTTCGGTCACGTCCGGTAGCACATAGGCCGGGATGGCCCCGATCTGGCGGAACCCGTGCCGGGCGTAGAACGCCTGGGCCTCAACGTTGAAATCGGAGACGAGCAGGAACAGATCACGCCCCGCCGCAGCAGCCAGACGTTCGGCTTCAGCCAGCAATGCCGCGCCAATACCTCTGCCCGCCAGATTCGGGTGCACCGCGATCAGGCGCAGGTAGGCACTGCGGCCAAAAGCACCGGTGGGCATGATCCAGGCGAAGCCGCTGGCAGCCATGGTTTCGGTATCGGCGGCAATGATGTGGTCTTGACGGTCAAGGGCCTCGGTAAGCATACGCCGGGCTGCTGGCGCTTCCAGCCTGTAACGCTGCATGAGGGGCAGCCTGACCAACCAGTCCACCAGGCCAGGAATCTCGGCAACATCCAGCGTGCGAACCTTGTACATAGTGCACATTTTACCCCCATCTTCGGGGTTGATCAATCAAGCGGGCGTGCTGTCGCAGGGCGCGATCGGCGTCTTAGCCAGGCCAGCAGACGGGGCATCAGTGTTTCATAGGCGCGGTAGAGGAGGGGGATCGGCGCGTAATCCCAGGCGCCGATGTGCCGGCTAACTGTACCGCCGAAGCCGCGCTTGAATTCGTACACCCGCCACAGGCGGTCGGATTCGACGAAGACATCCGGCGCGCCGCGCAGATCGTAGGTGCGGTATCCCTGGCTTCTGGCCCAGCGTATGGCCGCCCATTGCAGGGCGTAGTTAGGCATCCGCTGGCGTTCCTCGTTGCTGGAAGCGCCATAGAAATACCAGCATTTGGCTCCAAAGTGGAGCAGGATGACATGGGCCAGTGCCGTGCCTTCATATTCAGCGATCAGGGGATGTGCCAGCCCGGCCTGCATGAAGCTACCCCAGGCGTCATGATAGTAGGCCAACGGGCGGGTCAGGAAGCCGTCGCGTTCACCTGTGATGCGGTACAGCGCGTAGAGCAGTGGCAGATCGGCGGGCGTTCCGGCGCGGATGGTGACGCCTTTCTTTTCTGCCGTGCGGATCTTGCGGCGCGTGCTCTGGTGCATGGCCATCAGCAGGTCGTCTTCAGAGGGCGACAGATCAAGGGTGATCGTGTTGCGGAACTGCACCTGGCTGGCGGAGAAGCACCAGCCGCGGGCATGCAGCAGATCAACAACGGCCAATCCAACGGGATCGTCCCGCGCGTCCGCTTCGCCGGGGATGCCATAGCCAAGCGGTAGTTCCGGGTCGATCTTGAGCCAGATAGCGCCACGTTGCCGGGCCAGCCCCTGCAGGTGATCGAGAACGGCGCTCAACAGGGCGGTATTCGTATAGTCGAGTGCCGGGCCGCAGGCCGCATACATCACCCGCAGCGGGCCGACCCGGCGGGTGAGCACCTGCGCAGCGGCGACGGCCTGCCCATCCTGCTGGAAAGCGATCCGTTCCGGCGTCCAGCCGGTCGTGCGTCGCTTGAACTCCCCCCATTCCCACGTCTGCTGGATGTGGGCACAGGGCAGCGGACGCAGCAGCGCGTTCCAGGTAGCGCGATCGGTGATCGAGGTGATGGTGAGCGCAGAGCTGGTGGTCATTCAGTAGCTGGCCTTTGCGGATTGCCCGTGATCGGCAACCGTCTTGACGAAGTAGACGCCGCTGACCGCCAGCCCGCTTTCGGTTGTATACACTGCCGGGTGAATGCCAAAGCCCAGGCCAATCTTGAGGGCGTAGTTAGCGGTTTTGTCCAGCGACGACCAGGAGCGTACCTGATAGCAGCCCAGTTCGCGGGCCAGTTCCAGGCCGGCGAGCTGTAGCGCCCGCCCGATTCCTCGCCGGCGGAAGCCTTCGTCGACAGCAAAGGTATAGACGAACAGTTCCTCCAGCGGCGCACCATCCGGCCCGGCGACGGGTGTTTCCACTCCACCGCTCCCGATCGTGGCCGGGACGAGGATCGGCTGACGCTTGAGCGAGAGATGGCCGACGATTTGCCCCGCTTCGACAGCGCCCAGAAGATGCAGGCGCTCCCGGAGCAGGCCACGTTCATCAACAACCCAGCGGAGCATGTCTGTGCGTTCCAGATGGGCAAAGCAGGCCAGCCAGAGGTCGTGATCGGGAGTCAGGCTCAGGATCGTCATCGGCGGCTATTTCCCCCGGCCCTCAAGCGCAGATAAGCCTGATAGGCCGCATAGACCGGGCGACTGTACACGTAATCCCAGGCGGGCATCCGCCGGATGACCACGCCGCCCCAGCCGCGCTTGGTGCGGTAGACGCCCCACAGGCCATCATCGCGCTGGCTGAAACCGGCTTCCAGCGTCGCTTCGTCTTCATCCGGGACGCCCCACAGATCATAGAGGGCACAACCGCGTTCTCTGGCCCATTGAATGGCTGCCCACTGGGCGGCGTAGGTCGGCATCCGGTTGCGTTCCTCGTTGGAGGAAGCGCCGTAGAAGTACCAGGCGGTGTGACCCAGGGCGAAGACCATCACACCGGCCAGGTCCTGCCCTGCGTAAGAGGCGATGAACAGGGCTGCTCGCCCGGTTGGGGCGAAGAGATCGTAGGCGGCGCGGTAGTAGCCCGGCGTGTGCACACCAAACGCGTCGCGCACCCCGGTAATCGCCATCATCGCGGCGAAGCTGCCGACGTCTTCAGCCGAAGCCTGCCGGATGACTACCTCCTTTTTTTCGCTCAGACGGATGTTGTAGCGCGTCTTTTGCTTCATCCGCGCCAGGATTTCCTCCGGGGCGGGGGTGATGTCCAGCACGATCGTGCGCACGGGCTGGATATTCTGCGGGCCGAGGTGGAAGCCCGCCGCGCTGAGGGCAGCCGTATAACGGCGCTTCTCTGCCTCACCGGTGGGGATGGTCCCACGCTCGTGAAGAGGGGGATCGGGCGCTTCCACCTTGATCCAGCGTGCGCCCTGCCGCCTGGCCTCGGCGTGGATAGCCGCCCACAGAGGAGCCATCTGCGCCGGTTGCTCCCACCAGTCAGGGGGAGTCAGCGGGCCTTTAGGGATGTAGGCCAGGTTGCCCAGACGCAGGGGCAGCGGGCGGTAAAGGAGTTGCGCACCTGCCACGATCTGGCTCTCCGTGGCCAGGGCAATACAGGAGGCCCGCCAGCCGAAGCGCGCTTTGAGCGCACCCCAAGCCGGGAGCTGGAGGATATGCGCCTGAGGATGGGCGCTGACATAAGCATCCCACTCCCCGGTGGAAGGTGTGATCACACGCAGCGATGACAACGGAACGCGGCTCCTCCAGAATGATCAGAGTTGCGGTGAGGAATGCTCACCGCTGCTGATGCTCCGGGGTATTGTGCCTTCTGGTGGCTGCTTTGACAACTGAATCCGTCCCCGGCTTGATTGTGTTGCGCCAGCCTTGTGGCTATAATGACTGGCGGTTGTCTCCGCCAGGGGTGGGTACCTTTGACAGGCGGGAATCCTGATACAGGTTGTCATATCCGGGTCAGGATGCTATACTTAGCGCCGTTTGTCACAAGCGGCGCCAGCAGATCACCTAAACAAGCCCTTACTTCTGTGTGCATTGCCCAAGGAGCCATGGCCAATGGATCTGAGCGAGTGGGCTTTCATCGGAGTGTTTCTGGCTGTCGCCGGGATCCTCCCTGCCGTGCCGATTGTTCTGGGCTGGTTGATTGGCCCGCGCAAGCCCAACCCGATCAAGACTGATACCTATGAATGCGGGATCGAAACGGTCGGCGACGCATGGGTGCAGTTCAAAGTCCAGTATTACGTCTTCGCGTTGGTCTTCCTGGTATTCGATGTTGAGATGGTGTTGCTCTTCCCCTGGGCGGTGGCCTATGGCAACCTGGGGCTGTTCGCCTTTGTGGAAGTGCTGATTTTCATCGCCCTGCTGGCCGTCGCTCTGCTGTATGTCTGGCGCAAGGGTGCGCTGGAGTGGACATAGCCCGCCATATCCGAAAACAGGCCGCGCATCCGGTGGGGATGTCCTGGCCTTTTTTTGCCTTGTGAGGGAGCGCATATGCTGAGAGACGCACTGATACAGGCTGGCATGAATGCAGGTCTGGCGACCTTTGTGGACATCCTGGGCGGGGTGCTTGTAGCGGCGACCTTCGGGATGGCGTGGGTGCTTTTTGGCATCTGGATTGAGCGCAAGGTCGCGGCCCGCATTCAAAACCGCGTCGGTCCTAACCGGGTTGGCCCCTATGGGCTGATCCAGAACTTCGCCGATGCCCTCAAACTCCTGATCAAGGAAGTAATCATCCCCCGCCATGCCGACCGTCCGGTGTACTTTCTGGCGCCGGTGCTGATGGTTGTCTCCGTGATCCTGATCGCCGCTGTCATCCCCTTCTCTTCGGTGGTGATCGGGACAGACCTGAACATCGGTCTGCTTTATGTGCTGGCGGTGGGGTCGCTGGGTACGCTGGCGGTGCTGATGGCTGGCTGGGGCAGCAATAACAAGTTCGCCCTCCTGGGGGCTTTCCGGGCGGTGGCGCAGCTGATCAGCTACGAAGTGCCGATGGTGCTGGCCCTGCTCATCCCGGTGATGCTGGCCGGATCGCTGAGCATGCAGGATCTGGTCCGTTCCCAGCACGTCTGGTTCATCTTTGTGGCGCCGATCGCGGCGGTGCTCTTCCTGATTGCGGCCCACGCGGAAAATGGCCGCGCGCCCTTTGACCTGTTGGAAGCGGAAAGCGAGCTGATCGCCGGTTACAACATTGAATACAGCGGCATGGCCTTCGCGATGTTCTACCTGGCGGAGTTTATGCATGCCTTCTTCGTCGCCATTGTCTTCAGCGTGCTCTTCCTGGGTGGCTGGCGTGGCCCCGGTGCGGAGACGTATCCGGTGCTGGGGATGGTTTACCTTGGCCTTAAGTCCACGGTCGTGTACTTTGTGACGATCTGGCTGCGGCTGACGGTTCCCCGTGTGCGCATCGATCATCTGCTGGCGCTTAACTGGAAGATCCTGGTCCCGCTGGCGCTGGCCAATACCGTGCTGATGGCCTTTCTGCTCAAGCTGGCGCCGACGCCGGATTACAGTACGGCGCGCGCGATCGCTCAAGGGGAGTTCACCGGTGTGGCGTCAGGGCTGTACCGGTTGCTGGGGCCGGAGTTCGTGGCTATGCTGCCCCAGGCAGCGGTGCTGCTGGTGGGCAACATCGCCCTGATCGTGGCTGCGGCGGCCCTGCTGCGTATGGCGGCGCAGCGCAAGCGCCGCGAAATCGAAGCGCTGGTCGATGAGACCGATTACGTGTCTGGCGCGGCTGCGGCGAAGTAGCGGAGTCTGGCGATGGAAATCACGATTGAACTGCTGGTCTTCCTGGTGTTTGCCCTGCTGACCCTGGCAGGCGGCCTTGGCGTAGTGCTGGCCCGGAATCTGTTCCGGGCAGCGCTGTTATTGTTGCTGAGTCTGTTCGGGGTGGCGGGGCTGTTCGTGCTGCTGGCTGCGCCGTTCCTGGCCGCCGTGCAGGTGCTGATCTACATGGGCGGCATCACCATCCTGATCATCTTCGCGGTGATGCTGACGCGCGGGATGGTGAGGGCGCGCAACGTGTTCAATGTGCAGTGGGATCTGGCGGCGATTATCTCCCTGGCTTTCCTGGCGCTGGTGGTGTTCCTGCTCTGGCAACTGCAGCAGGGTGGCGGGGCGGCTTTTCTGAGTGCGCCACCGGTCAGCGGGCTGGAGAACCCGATCGCTGCGCTGGGCACGGCCCTGGTTGATCCGGCCCAGTACATGCTGCCGTTTGAAGTGGCGTCCGTGCTGCTGGCCGGCGCTTTGATCGGGGCGATCTACATCGCCCGTGATGACGAAGCGGAGTAGAGCCTATGGTGCCCCTGTGGATGTTCCTGGTTGTTGCGGCAGCGCTGTTTGCCATCGGACTCTTCGGCGTGCTTTCCCGCCGTAACGCGGTGGCGATCCTGATGGGCGTCGAGTTGATGTTGAACGCTGTAAACATCAATCTGGTGGCCTTCTGGCGCTACCGCACGCCCGATACGATGATCGGGCAAGCGTTTGCCGTGTTTGTCTTTGTGGTAGCCGCTGCGGAGGCCGCGGTTGGCCTGGCCCTGATTGTGGCCATCTACCGCCGCCGCCAGAGCGTGGTTGTTGAGGATGTCAACCTGTTGAAGTGGTGACGTCCGGGAAAATCGCGACGCTCCCTGCCGGTCGACGCTGGCCGGGAGGTGTGCCAAGTGGAGGACAGGTCCTGAATGATTGATTGGACAAATGCGAACTACCTGCCGTGGTTGATTCCGGTCCCACCACTGCTTGCGGCAGCCCTGATTTTCCTGGTTACCAACCGCAGCTGGTGGTTGACGACCGCAACCGCACTTGTGGCAACGGTCACATCCTGGGGGATGGCGACGATCCTGCTGCTGCGGGCGATCGGCGTCGCCTTCGGAGAGGCGCTGGGCGGCGATGCCTTCGGTAGCACCGCCCCCTGGATGGACCTGGGCAGCACGCAATTCCGGATTGGCGTGCTGGTCGACCCGCTGACAACGGCCATGTTGTTCATGGTGCCGCTGGCCATCCTGATGATCATGATCTATTCGGTTGGCTATATGGCCCATGACCCGCGTCGCGAGCGCTTCTTCGGCTACATGAGCCTGTTCGCCGGGGCCATGCTCCTGCTGGTGGTGGCGGATAACCTGCTCCTGCTGTTCATCGGCTGGGAGGTGATGGGCTTCTGCTCGTACTCGCTCATCGGCTTCTGGTTTGAAAAGGAGAGCGCGCACAAGGCCGGTGTCAAGGCGTTCATGACCACCCGTGTCGCCGATGTCATTATGCTGCTGGGCATCGCCTATCTCTTCGCCGAGACGGGTACGCTGAGCTTCCGCGAGATTTTCTTCAATGAAGCGCTGCTGGCCAGCCTGGCGGATAAGCCGGCCATCATCTTCGGCGGTCTGAGTGCGGCGGGGCTGATCGGGGTGTTCCTGGTCATCGGCACGATCGGCAAGAGCGCCCAGTTCCCGCTGCATGTCTGGTTGCCGGATGCCATGGAAGGCCCGACGCCCGTCAGCGCCATGATCCATGCGGCGGCGATGGTCTCCGCCGGTGTATACATGATTATCCGCATGTACCCGCTGCTGGAGGCCGGCGCGGACCCGCACCACGGGGTATACAGCGCGCCGCTGCTGTTGATGGCCTATGTCGGCGCGTTTACGGCTCTCTTCTCGGCGGTGATCGCTGTGGCGCAGAACGACATCAAACGTGTGCTGGCTTACTCCACGATCAGCCAGCTGGGCTTCATGATGTCGGCGCTGGGCATCGGCGCGTATATCGCGGCGGCCTTCCACCTGATCACGCATGGCATCTTCAAGGCGCTGCTGTTTATGTCTTCCGGCGCGGTCATCCACGCCATGGAACACGGTGAACACCATGCCCACGAACATGGCCACCACCCCCACAACGCTTTTGGCGGGCATGGGCGCTTTGACCCGCAGGATATGCGCAACATGGGTGGCCTCAAAGGGCGCATCCCGGTGACCTGGTTTGGCTTCCTGGCAGGCGGGCTGGCGCTGGCGGGGTTCCCGTTGTTCACCGCCGGTTTCTGGTCAAAGGACGAGATCTTCGCGGAAGCCTGGTATCTGGGTTTTGGGGAGGGCTTCGGCCCGGCGATGTTTGTCTTCGTGCTGCTGGCGCTGGCCGCCTTCCTGACCGCGTTCTACACCATGCGCCAGCTGGCGATGACCTTCGCCGGTGAGCCGCGCACGGAGGCAGCCGCCCACGCCAGTCTTGGCGGGCCGACGACGGTTGTCTCCACCTTTATGCAGGGGCCGCTGATCGTGCTGGGGGTATTCGCGCTGATCGCCGGCTTTGTCGGCGTACCGCAGGACTTCCCGCTGTTCGGCTGGTTGTTCAGCGGCAACGGCAACCCGTTCCATGATTTTGTGGGCGGCACATTGCCTCATCACCCACCGACGCTGAGCTTCAATGTGGTGCCGGTGTTGTTTTCCTTCGTGGTGGCGCTGGGCGGGCTGTATGTCGGCTATCTGACGTACTGGCGCAAGCCGCTGGCCGCCGGGCAGCCTGACCCGACCCAGGTGGCGCTCGATCGCATCAGCCCGTACCTGTGGCAGTGGATGTCCCGCAAGTTCTACGTGGACGAGCTGTACCAGCGGGTGTTTGTCCAGCCTTCGCAGTGGGTGAGCGAGGTGCTGACCAGCAAGATCATCGATCGGCTGGTGATCGACGGTATCCTGCACACAATTGCCGATGTGGCGGGCTGGATCGGCGAGCTGTTCAAGCGCTTCAACCGCGTGGTCATCGATGGCGTGGGGGATGGTATTCCGCAGGCGATCGGCGCATTTGCCGGCTGGTTCCGTCGTGTGCAGACGGGCAACGTTCAGCAGTACCTGCTGATGGCCATGCTGGCGGTGCTGGTGATCTTCCTGAGCGCTGCCGGGCTGCTGGTGGATATCAGCCCGACGGTCGTGCTGATCGCGCTGGCGGCGCTGGTCGTGATCATCGTGGTGCTGAACTTGATCGGAAGGGTTTGGGGAGGCATAGCCGAATGATCGCGATTGGCAACCTCTTTGAGATACCCCTGCTCACTGCCATTGTCTTCCTGCCTGTGCTGGGCGCAGTGGTGGTGATGTTGCTCCCGCGCGACAACAAGGGCCTGGTGCGCTGGACAGCCCTGGGCTTCAGCCTGGTGGTGTTCGTACTGACACTGATGTTGTGGTTCGGCTACGACCGGGCTGTGGGCGGGTTCCAGTTTGTGGAGAAGACGCCCTGGTTCACGCTGCTGGGGGCGTCCTGGCATCTGGGCGTGGACGGGATCAGCATTGTCATGATCCTGCTGACCGGTCTGCTGGTGCCGCTGGGCATCCTGATCAGCTTTGAGATCGAGCAGCAGGTGAATGTCTACATGATGCTCTTCCTGCTGCTGGAAGCGGGGCTGATGGGCGTCTTCGTGGCCCTGGACCTGATGATCTTCTTCCTGTTCTGGGAGATCGGCCTGGTGCCGATGTACTTCCTGATCAACCGCTGGGGCGGCGACAATCGCCTGTATGCTTCGGTCAAGTTCTTCCTGTACACGATGGCCGGGTCCCTGGGATTGCTGCTCTCCATCCAGTTGATCGGGATCACCGCTGGCACGATGGACATCGTGGCGTTGACCTCGTTCTGGCCGGGATTCGAGGGGGATGGCGGGCAGTTCCTGGGCATCAGTGTGGAGACCGTCAAGTGGTTGACCTTCCTGGCCTTCTTCCTGGCCTTTGCCATCAAAGTGCCGATCTGGCCATTCCATACGTGGTTGCCTGACGCTCATACCGAAGCGCCGACCGCCGGGTCGATGTTGCTGGCGGGCGTGTTGCTGAAGCTGGGCGCGTACGGGTTCCTGCGGCTGGTGATCCCCCTGTTCCCGGAGCAGGCGGCGGCTTTTGCGCCGGTGCTGGCCTTCCTGGGGATGATGGGCATCATTCTGGGGGCTTTCGCCGCCTACGGGCAGGACGACTTCAAGCGGCTGGTGGCCTACAGCTCGGTGAATCACATGGGCTTCGTGGTGCTGGGCATTGCCGTGATGGCCTGGGTCTACGGCATTCTGTACACCAATGGTGTGGCGCCCTGGCTGAACCTGGAAACCGGGACGGTGGCCCTGCCGGACACGCAGAGCGCGATCATCGCTGCCAACGGCACGGTGCTCCAGATGTTCAACCACGGCCTCAGCTCCGCCGGGATGTTCCTCCTGGTTGGCGCGTTGTATCACAAAGCGCACACCCGCGATCTGCGCCGGATGGGCGGGTTATGGGTGCTGGCGCCGGTGTACGGCGGCATCCTGATCTTCACCAGCATGGCCAGCCTGGGGCTGCCGGGCCTGAACGGGTTTGTGAGCGAGTTTCTGGTGGTGCGCGGGGCCTGGCCAGTGTTCACGCTGGTGACGCTGCTGAGCATGATCGGTTTGCTCTTCACCGGCGCGTACATCCTGAAGGCGCTGCAGAAGGTGCTGCACGGCAAGCCAGCCCAGGAATGGGTGGACTATCACTACAGACATCACAGCCTGGAGATCTCGCTGCGCGAGGTTGTGGCGATGGCGCCGCTGCTGGTCCTCTTCCTGGTGACCGGTGTGCTGCCCAACTGGATCTTGCCCATGATCAACGAGACCGTGACCCGTTTGTTTGGCGGGTGATGAGGCAGGGGGATTTATGTACGCAAGCATACCCGTATTGAGCATTATCACGCTCACGCCGGCTGTTGCGGCGCTCCTGATCTTGCTGCTGCCCAAGACCGCCAAGCAGGAGGCGCGGATCATCGCGGCGGCGGCCACTGGATTCAGCTTTCTCCTGGCCATCCTGATGTACTTCTCGTATGACGTCAACTTTGCCAATTCGGCGCGGACGGTCAGCGAGATGTTCCAGTTTCAGGAGAGCTTTCCGTGGGTGGCGGCGCTGGGCATCAACTACCATCTGGGTGTCGATGGCATCAGCGCCCCGATGGTGTTGCTGACCGGTTTTGCCTCCTTTGCCGGTGTGCTGATCTCGTGGGGGATCGAGGATCGTCCCCGCGAGTTTATGGCCTTCTTCCTGTTGCTGGTGGTAGGCGTGTACGGCGTCTTCGTGGCGATGGATCTGTTCGTGCTGTTCTTCTTCTACGAACTGGCCATCTTCCCGATGTATCTGCTGATCGCCACCTGGGGCTGGAAGGAGCTGCGTGAATACGCGGCCATGAAGCTGACGCTGTATATCCTGGTTGGATCGGTGATCGCCCTGGTCGGCATGCTGGTGCTGTACATCGTGGCCGGACAGGCGACCGGGACGTACAGCTTTGACATGGTACATATGCTGGAAGTGGCGCAGATGCCCGATTCGCCGTTCAACAATGCGGTGGCTGGCCTGAGCGGTGTGACAGTCGCCCGGCTGTGGTTCCCGCTGATCTTCATCGGCTTCGGCGTGCTGGCTGGCGTGTTCCCCTTCCATAACTGGAGTCCGGACGTCCATGTGGCCGCGCCGACGGCCGTCTCCATGATCCATGCCGGGGTGCTGATGAAGCTCGGCGCATACAGTGCGCTGCGGGTTGGCGTGCAGCTCCTGCCGGAGGGGGCGCGGGTGCATCTGCCCTGGATCGTATTCCTGACGCTGATCAACGTGGTGTATGGCGCCTTCATCGCTATGCGCCAGCGCGATTTCAAGTACGTCATTGGCTTTTCGTCGGTCAGCCATATGGGGCTGGTGAGCATGGGCTGGGCGACGATGAACGTGACCGGCATGACCGGCGCGGGGCTGCAGATGTTCAGCCACGGCGCCATGACGGCGCTCTTCTTCTCCTGCGTCGGGATGGTCTACGACCGGGCGCATACCCGCGACATCCCCAGTCTGGGCGGCTTCAGTCGCAAGATGCCCTGGGTGGCCTTTGCCTTCATCATTGGCGGTCTGGTCAGTATGGGTATGCCGGGTTTGAGCGGGTTCGTCGCTGAATTCCCGATCTTCATGGGGCTATGGGATGCCAGCCCGGTGATTCAGCTGGGGATCGGGGATTGGGCGCTCAGCAACTACTTCGCAGTCATTGCCATTGTGGCCGTGCTGGGCATCATTGTGACGGCGGCCTATGTGCTGCGCGTTGTGCAGCAGGTGTTCTTCGGCACGTTCAATGAGCAGCGGTACGCCGAGGTCGGCGATGTGACGATTCTGGATAAAGCGGCGCTGGTGATCCTGGTCATCCCGCTGATCCTGCTGGGAGTGTGGCCGAGCATCATGGCGCCGATGATTGAAAGCGCCGTCAGGCCGATCGCGCAAATGCTGCTGGGAGGTGCGTAATTGGACTTCCAAACGGTTGATTGGGGAACGAATCTGCTCGCCATTCTGCCGGAGATCCTCTTGACCCTCCTGGCAGTGGTGGTGCTGGCGCTGGACGCGATCTGGCCGGCGAGTCGGCGGCGCCAGATCGGGATCATCGCCGGCGTGTCGATGTTCGGCATTGTGCTGGTGCTGCTGATCTTCTCCGCGCCTATTGCGGCGGCGATAGAGGAACAGCTCGTCCTGGGCGGGATGTTCCGGCACGATGTCCTGACCCAGATCTTCCGGACGATGGTCATCCTGGCCGGCGGGCTGACCTGCCTGCTCAGCATCGATGTGCCGGGCCTGGGTCGCAAGGGGCACTACTACGCCCTGCTGATCATTGCCACCCTGGGCGCCAGCCTGATGAGTGCCGCTTCCGACCTGCTCATGGCGTTTGTGGCCCTGGAAACGACGTCGATCACGCTGTATATGCTGGCGGGCTTCCTGCGCAGTGATGAGCGCTCCGCCGAGGCGGGTGTCAAGTACTTTCTGTTCGGCGCGGTGATGTCTGCGGTCCTGCTGTATGGTCTCAGCCTGCTGTATGGTTTCTCCGGGCAATCCAACTTCTACCTGCTGGCGGATGGTCTGAAGGCCAGCCGGGTCGATGATCTGGCTGCGCTGCTGGCGATGGTGCTGGTGCTGGCCGGATTCAGCTTCAAGATCAGCGCGGTGCCCTTCCACTTCTGGACGCCGGATGTCTACGAAGGCGCGCCGACGCCGGTCACGGCCTTCCTGAGTGTAGCCAGCAAGGCGGCCAGCTTTGCCCTGCTGCTGCGGTTGTTTATGGCGGTATTCCCGGAATACGACCCGATCTGGTCGCTGCTGCTGGCGGTTGCGTCAGTGGTGACAATGACGCTGGGTAATGTGCTGGCCCTGCGGCAGAGCAACATCAAGCGGATGCTGGCCTATTCGTCCATTGCCCAGGCGGGCTATTCGCTGATTGGTGTGGTGGCCATAAGCGCCCAGAATGGGGCGGGCATGGCGGCGGTGATCTTCTATCTGTTCATGTACACGCTGACCAACCTGGCCGCATTCGGCGTGGTGATTCTGGTCAGCCGGGCAACGGGCAGCGAGAAGATCGCGGACTTTGCTGGCCTGAGTCGCCGTAGCCCGGCGCTGGCGCTGGTGCTGACGGTGGCCTTGCTTTCGCTGGGCGGCATTCCACCGGCGGCGGGCTTCATCGGCAAGTTCTTCCTGTTCCAGGCAGCGGTGGATTCCGGGCTGGCGTGGCTGGCGATCATCGGCGTGCTGAACGCGATTGTGGCCCTGTACTACTATCTGATGGTCATCAAGGTGATGTACGTGGACCGCAGCGCGGACGAGGACAAACCGCTGCCTGTCTCCCAGGCAGCACGCTGGGCGCTGGTCCTGACATCCATCGGGGTGATTCTGCTCGGTGTGGTGGCCACACCGGTCTATGATTGGGCCTTACGCGCCGGACAAGAGTTGCTCTTCTGATCGTCGTTGGATCGCGTGGACGCCGGGTGAGGGGCAACTCGCTGCTTCTCACCCGGACTTTTATATGACAAAAATTGGCGATATTCCTCGCCTTGTGATAGAATGCACACGCCTCTGGTGGTTCAGGCCGGTATCTGTTCAGAGGGGCAGGCGGTTGTGAGCGACACCGCAGCGGATCGCAAATCAACGGGGAGCCGTCCGCGCAATCTGGCCTATGCGGCAATTGCCGGACAGGCCGGTCTGAGCACCGTTCTGGTTGTTCTGGTTGCCCTGTTCCTGGGGTTGTGGTTGGATGCGCAGCTGGGCCTGCGCGGGCCGATCACCATCGGCTTGCTGGCTCTGAGCGTGCCAATTAGCCTGTTCCTGATGTTGCGCCTGACGCTTTCCGCTACGGGCGCGATCCGGCCAACCCGCCCGGAAGAGTCAGCGATAAGCGCCAAGGAGGATTGATCATTGAGACAAACTAGAATTTGGCTGGAAGGGAGGAGGCTCGCGCAGTGAACAAAACGCAACGTGGACTCCTCGTCCTGATCGGGATGGTTGTTTTTGTCGGAGTCTTCTGCCTTTGGATCCCCTTTGTCCTGTTGCCCGGCGCGGGTATCGGCGTGGCTTTGCCGGTGATCTATGTGCCGGGTGAAGTCCTGGTCAAAGACTTTCTGGGCGAGGGGGTTCACCTGACGAATACGCTGGTAGGGGTCTTGCTGGCCGATCTGGTTATCCTCCTGATCGTGCTGGCCGTGTACCTGAGCGGCGGGATCAAAAAGGTGCCAGGGCGGTTGCAGAGCCTGTTGGAGCTGCTGGTCAGCTTCATGTACAACTTCGCCAAGTCGGTGGCCGGGTCACGAGCCGGGCGCATCTTCCCGCTGGTGATGACCATCTTCTTCCTGCTGCTGATCGCCAACTGGCTGGAGCTGGTGCCCGGCGTGGATAGCGTCGGCCTGCTTCATTGCGCTGAGGAAGGCTTCACCGGTTACCCGATCAACCTTGAAGAAGGACAGGCGATCGAGGGCGTGATCTCCCTGCGCGTGACCAGCCCTCTGGACGCTGGCACGCGGGCTACAAAAGCCGACTACTGCGCCTGTGACGCGGTTAACCTGGGCCACTTCCCGGAGGGTAAGGAAGCAGCCTGTATGGAGGCGTTGACCGGCGCCGGTGTCGTACTACCGGAGATGGCGGCAGCGGAAGGTGAACACAGCGAAGGCGAGGCGGGAGCCGAGGGTGAGGCCCATGCCAGCCTGCCGGAAGGGGTGCTGACGGCCATCGCCCAAGCGGAAGAGGCCGGACTGGTACGCTCCGATATCTTTATCGTGACACCGTTTGTCCGCGCGGCGGCTACCGACCTGAATATGACCGTGGCGCTGGCCATTGTGGCGGTGATCATGGTTCAGGTTTACGGGGTGTGGGCGCTGGGGCCGGATTACTTCCAGAAGTTCCTGAACCTGCGCGCGCTGGGCAACCTGGGACGGAAGCCGCTGGGGCTGATCGATTTCGTCGTTGGCATCTTCGAGATCATCTCGGAGTTCGCCAAGATCATCAGCTTTGCCTTCCGTCTTTTCGGCAATATCTTCGCCGGGCAGGTGCTGCTGTTCATCATGGCCTTCCTGGCGGCGACGATGTTGCCGGTGATCTTCTATGCCCTGGAGCTGTTTGTCGGCCTGATGCAGGCGTTTGTGTTCGCCGTGCTCACGCTGATCTTCAGCGCGCAGGCGATGCAGAGCCACCACCATGAGGAAGAACATGGCGGCGGTCATGGCTAGGACGCGGGGCACAACAGAATCTGATATTCACAATCTTTCGATTACAGGAGGATGTTGTCAATGACTGGAGATCTGAGTGTTGGTCTGAAGGCGCTGGGTGCTGGCCTGGCCATGATTGGTGCGCTCGGCCCGGGGATTGGTATTGGTCTGATGGTGCAGGGCGCGATGCAGGCGCTGGGCCGCAACCCCGAAGCCGCCGGCCAGATTCAGACGAATATGATCCTGGGCATTGTGTTCGCCGAAGCCGTGGCCATTTACGCCCTGGTGGTTGCCCTTATCATCCTGTTCGTGCTGTAGGCCCAGGGGAGGCGATTTGTGGAAGCCTTAGGGATTAATGCGGGGTTTGTCATTGCCCAGATCGTCAACTTTGGCGTGATCGTGTTGCTGCTCGGCGTAGCCCTCTGGCGACCGCTGACCCGCACGCTGGACGAACGGGCCATGAAGATCGCCCGGCAACTTGAAGACGCTGAAGTTGCCGCCAAGGCCCGCGCCAATGCTGAAGCTGAAGCGGCCAAGATCCTCGATCAGGCCCGGCGGGAAGCCGCCCGGATCGCTGATGAGGCGCGCAGCCGCGGCGAAGAGGCCGGCCAGGGCCTCCTGGCTGAGGCTCGCGCTGAGGCTGAGAAGATCCTGGCTGACGCGCGGGAGAAGGCGATTGCCGAGCGCAACCGGCAGCTGGCCGATCTCCGCGATCAGGTCGCTGGCCTGGCTATCGCTGCCACGCGCAGGCTGGTCGGCGCCTCTCTGGATGAAAAGCGGCAGCATGAGCTGGTCAACCGATTCTTCTCCGAGGTGCCGGAGAATGCCCGCAATCTGGGTGGTGCGGTGGAAGTGATCTCGGCCCTGCCGCTGACGGCGGAGGAACAGGCCGAAGTCAGGAAGCGCACCGGCGCCAGCGAGGTTCGATTCGTGGTCGATCCAGACATTCTGGGCGGGCTGATCATCCGGGCTGGTAGCCGGGTGATCGACGGCAGTGTGCGTTCCGGCCTGCGGGAGATGGCGAGCCGGCTCAACTGAAGCGAACGGCTGTTGCCGTTCCGCACAGAAAAGGCAACCGGGGCCGCGCCCCGGTTCTTTTTTGCGGCCTGGCATCCCTCTCCGCCGGGATGTCTGTTATACTTGGCAGGCTGTGCAGCGCGGTACAGTGAGCGCAGGCCTATGCGATTCTTCGAACTGCTTTCGCATCTTCCCGCGGCCACCACAACCGGCCCTGATACCCTGATCAGCGCGCCGGTGACTGACAGCGCGCAGGATGTGCAGCCAGGCGGCCTGTTTGTCGCCCGACGGGGCGCGATGGTTGATGGTCATGACCTGATCCCGACAGCGATCGCCCGTGGCGCGGCGGCGGTCATCGGAGAGCGGTCGCCCGATCAGGTGGGCTACCCGGTGCCCTATGCGGCTGTCCCTGACGCGCGGGCGATCCTGGCGTTGCTGGCGGCGGCTTACCATGGCTTTCCCTCGCGTCGGATGGTGGTGATCGGCGTTACGGGCACAGATGGCAAGACCACGACGGTCACCCTGATCCACCGTATCCTGCAGGCGGCGGGCTTCCACACCGGGATGATCAGCACGGTGAACGCCGTCGTGGGCACGGATGAGCTGGAGACCGGCCTGCATGTCACCACCCCCCGCGCGCCGGAAGTGCAGAACTACCTGGCCCGCATGGTCGAGGCCGGGGTGACCCATTGCGTGCTGGAAGCCACCAGCCACGGCCTGGCCCAGGGTCGGGTCGACGCGGTGGATTTTGATGTGGCCGTGATCACGAACATCCAGCACGAGCATCTGGATTATCACGGCACCTGGGAAGCTTACCGCGACGCTAAAGCGGAACTGTTCCGCAAGCTGCGTCGATCGGCCTACAAACCGGGCCAGGATAAGGTGGCGGTGATCAACGCTGATGATGCACCCTCTGCCGATTACCTGCGGGCTATCCCCGCCGATCGGCACCTGTTGTATGGTTTTGCGCCCGCGCCTGTCGATTTTCAGGCGGAAGCCGTGACCTACGGGCCGGACGGCACGCATTTCACGGTGCGCGGGCAGGCGATGCGTTCGCCGCTGGTCGGGGCGTATAACGTCGCCAATATGCTGGCGGCGATCGCGGCGACTTCGGCGGTGGGGGTTCCGCTGGAGAAAATCGCCGAAGGTATCACCGCGCTGCCACAGATTCCGGGGCGGCTGGAGCGCGTTGACGAAGGGCAGGATTTCCTGGCGGTGGTGGACTTTGCCCATACGCCTAACGCCCTGCGGCAGGTACTGACGACGGCGCGGACGCTGATCGCCCCCGGGAAACGGGTGATCTGTGTGGTGGGCAGCGCCGGGCTACGTGACCGGGCCAAGCGGCGCATGATGGCCGAGACAGCAGCGCAACTGGCCGACTTTACTATCCTGACGGCGGAGGATCCGCGCACCGAGTCGCTGGAGGCGATCCTGGCAGAGATGGCCGAAGGGTGCCGGGCGGGTGGCGGCGTAGAGGGCGGGACATTCATCCGCGTGCCGGATCGCGGCCTGGCGCTCTATGAAGCGGTGCGTCGTGCCGGGGCAGGCGATATTGTGTTGGCCTGTGGCAAAGGCCACGAGCAGAGCATGTGCTTTGGGGAGATCGAGTATCCCTGGGACGACCGGCAGGCGCTGCGGGCGGCTTTGCGTGGCCAGCCGCTGGCAACGCTGCCCACCGCCCGGACGTAGGCATGCCGTCAGCGGCCCGGACTGTAAGCGCGGCCTGGCTGTGGTAAACTAGCAGAGGCGGAGGAAGACCAAGCAGGATGACCGATCTGGGGATCGTGATCGTCAACTGGAACACACGCGATCTGTTGCGGCGATGCCTGCAGACAGTCCTGGCCAGCCAGGGGGTATCTTACCGGGTTGTGGTGGTGGACAACGCCTCGACCGATGGCAGCCCGGAGATGGTGCAGGCGGAGTTCCCGCAGGTCGGGCTGATCCGCAGCGCCGTCAACGGTGGGTTTGCCTATGCCAACAACCTGGGCCTGCGGGCGTTGGGTTTCGATCGTGGCTGCGGCGAGGATGCGCCGCGCTACGCGTTATTGCTCAACCCGGATACTGAGGTTCCGCCGGACGCCCTGCGGGGGATGGTGGACTTCATGGATGCCGATCCGCGGATCGGTGTGGCCGGGCCGAAGCTGGTGCTGCCGGATGGTTCGCTTGATCTGGCCTGCCGGCGGAGCTTCCCCACGCCGGAGATCTCAGCCTATCGGATGCTGGGACTGTCGAGACTGTTCCCGCGCAGCCGTCGCTTTGGGCGCTACAACCTGACCTATCTCGACCCTGATCTGGTGACTGAAGTAGATTCAGTGGTCGGGGCGTACATGCAGGTGCGCCGGGAAGCGATCGCCAGCGTGGGCTTGCTGGACGAAGTGTACTTCATGTATGCGGAGGACATCGATTGGGCGTATCGCGTGAAACAGGCGGGCTGGACGGTCTGGTACAACCCGACGGTGACCGTGCTCCACGTCAAGCGCGCCGCCAGCCGCCGGAATCCCAGGGCGCAGCAGGAGTTCTACCGGGCGATGCTGCTCTTTTACCGCCGACATTACCGGGCGGGGACACCCCTGTGGCTGCACAGCCTGATCCTGCTGGGGCTGCTGTTGAAGGGCGGGCGGGTGATCTGGGCGGAGATCTGGAAGCCGACGCCGTTGCCCGCCGTCTGATCCGGGCGGAGGCCAACCGCCGGCGCAACCGGCGTACCCGTGCGGCGCTCAAGCTGCTGGGGTTTTTCATTGATGTTGCCATGGCCTGGCTGGCGTTTGTGGTGGCTTACTATGCCCGCCAGGTGGTGCCCCTTTCGCCGTTACCGCCGGAACCGCCGGGGCTGTTCGACTTTTACCTGCCGACGATGATCATGCATGTCGGTTCGGTGATCGTGGCGGCCTATTTCTCCCGCCTGTACCACCAGCCGCGGGCGGCCAGCCGCTTTGATGTTGGCTATCGTATTCTGGGGGCGGTGTCGCTGGCGGTTTTCCTCTCGGTGGCTTTCCAGACGGTATTGTTCAAGAACAGCCCCTTTGAGACGGATTACCCGCGTTCGTTGCTGCTGTATGTCTGGTTCTTCACCGTTGTGCTGATGATCCTGGGGCGGGAGTTACATAACCAGATCGTCCTGCGGCTGCGGGCGCGTGGCGTGGGCCGTGACAACGTGTTGATCGTGGGGGATGGGGAGGCCGCGCGGTATATCGTCCAGAAGATCCAGTGGTCGCCGCAACTGGGCTTTGACCTGGCCGGTCTGGTGACGGAAAACGGGCGGGGCAATGTGCTGGGCATCCTGGCTCTGGGTGCTTACCCTGATCTGCCCATGCTGATCGACGAGCTGGAAATTGACACCGTCATCATCGCGCTCCCGGAACTGGATCGCCGTCAACTGGTCGGCCTGGTTACCCTGTGCCAGCGCGGGCAGGTCGATGTCAAGGTGTACCCGGACATCTTTGCCTATATGTCCGCCGGGCTGTCGGTGGACGATCTGGGCGGCCTGCCGCTGCTTAACGTGCGCGATGTCGCCCTGCGCGGGTGGAATCTCAGCCTCAAGCGGGCGCTGGACATTCTGGGGGCCTCAGTAGGGCTGGTGTTCCTTTCCCCATTGATGGTTGCCATCGGCCTGATCGTCAAGTGGACTTCGCCGGGGCCGGTGTTCTTTCATCAGTACCGGATGGGGTTGGACGGCAAGACCTTTCCGGTGATCAAGTATCGCACAATGCGCCCCGATGCTGAGAAGGACGGGCCGGGCTGGACGGTGGAGAACGATCCGCGCGTCACGCCGATCGGTCGGATATTGCGGCGATCCAATCTCGATGAACTGCCGCAGCTGATCAATGTCCTGCTGGGGCAGATGAGCCTGGTCGGCCCGCGTCCGGAACAGGAAGCCTATGTCCAGCAATTCCGCCAGTACATCCCGCGCTACATGGAGCGTCACCAGATGAAGGCTGGCATGACCGGCTGGGCGCAGGTCAATGGCCTGCGTGGTGATACTTCCATTGAGGAACGCACCAAATACGACCTGTGGTACGTGGAGAACTGGTCGCTGTGGCTGGACATCAAGATCATCATTCGTACTCTGGCCCAGATGTTACGTGGACATAACCCCAATGCCATCTGATCCTTCCCAACGCCCCCTGACTCTGGCGGAACTGACCCAGGCGATGCATGAGTTTGTGGCCGCTAAAGGCTGGTATGCGCCGGATACGACGCGCCGCCAGACTCCGCGTAACATCGCCACCTCCCTGGTGATTGAGGCCGCTGAGGTGCTGGAGCATTTCCAGTGGGATGACCGGGTCAGCGATCGCGCGGCGCTGGCGGGCGAGCTGGCCGATGTGGCGCTGTATCTGCTGCAGCTGGCCAGCCTGGCCGGGATCGACTTACAGGAGGCCATCCTGGCCAAGCTCGCCCGCAATTACGATCGTTCCTGGGATTGACCGGTGGTTACCCCGCAGTCTGTCTCTGGTTCTGTGCCACATGTTTCGTCACAGGAGTGGCCCTTCAGCCGTCCGGCGCTGATGGCCGGTCTGCGTCGTTATCTGGCCGCGCCCCGGTTGAAGTTGCTCGACATCCAGCCGCTGGCGCTGCCCGTTCTTCGCCCCGGGGGCATCCCTGAGGTCTCCGATGCGATTCGGGGGATGTCTGTCGGCGTGGAGATTGACGGTGTGGCGCGCCGCCTGGCCCTGGTGCTCAAAGAGGCGCCGGTCAGCGAAGGGGGGCGCGTGCTCTCCGCTGTAGGCTGGCGCGAGTACGGGGTGTACGAGCGGCTGGCGCCCCATCTGCCGGTGCTGGTACCAGGGCTGGTTGCCGGCGATCCAGCGCAGGGATGGATTGTGGTCGAGGCGCTGGCCGGTCTGCGCCCGCCGGAAGCGTGGACGCCGCAGGACTACGTGCAGGCGATCACCAATCTGGCGGCCATGCATGACCGCTTCTGGGGGCTGGGGGAAGATCTGGCGATCTTCCCGTGGCTGGCGCGCCCACTGGACGCCGATTATCAGGCTACGGTGATTGCCGCGGCGGAGGCTGTGCAGCAGCTTATCCAGGAGGAACGCATCCCGGCGCTGGTGACGCCGCGCAACTTTCAGGCGTTTGGTGTGCTGGTACAGCAGGCGGACGAGATCGCTGCGCCGCTGCAGGCTGAGCCGGTCACCCTGCTGCATGGCGATTACTGGCCGGGCAATATCGCCCAGCCGATTGATGGTCGCCAGATCATCTTTGACTGGCAACGGGCAGCGATCGGCCCGGCCATTCTGGATTTGCAGTTCTTCTGCCTGACGGTGAGTATGGTGCTCCAGCCGCCATTGCCAGTTAGCGATCTGATTACCCTGTATCGCCAGGAGATGGCCCGTCGGGTGACGCCAGTCTGGGATGATGATCAGTTTGCCCTGCTCTGGGATCACGCTCTGCTGTGGCACTTCCTGAGCTACTGGTTACGCCGCCTGGCGTCTCTTTCCCCAGAGACCTATGGCCAGTACGGCGCCCGTTTCGAGCAGGTCTGGCTGGAACCGGCTATTGCGGCGATGGAGCGTCGGCTGGGGCTGTCGCTACAGGGAGCGCCAGGCGATCGGTAAGCCAGCCTTGTAACTCTGAGTGATTCTGTTATAATGACCCCCGGTGCACCACGGTGGTGCAAATCGCATACCTGGACCGGCCCGCCAGCGTCCGGTGGGTCTGGTGACATAGCATAGGGGACGACAGCCAGCAATGAGTCTAACACCAGCGGAAAAAGAAGCCATCATCCGGGAATTTGCCCTGCATGAGCACGACACTGGTTCGCCGCAGGTGCAGATCGCTGTGCTGACGGAGCAGATCCGCCAGCTCACGGAACATCTGAAGGTGCATACGCACGACGAACATTCGCGGCGCGGGCTGCTGAAAATGGTTGGTCTTCGCCGCCGCCACCTCAAGTACCTGAGCCGTACGAATCCTGAGGCTTACCAGGAGTTGATCCAGCGGCTTGGGTTACGGCGCTAGGCGCAGAATCTTGTCCGGGGGCGGCTGCTTGACTGCCCCCGTTCCGTCGTTTCAGCGTCAGCAATGCGCTATGGCCGGGGTGGGGCCATTGTCTATCCACCTGTATCGATCTGCAGTGCCCGGGGTGACAGGAATTGGAGCATGAAGCCAAACCCAGTGCGCGCGTTGGCTTTATGTCCCAGTCCCTGACCTCCGGGCACTTGCTACTAGGGAGGCAAGTTTATGATTGGACACATGGGTGATATTCATCGTTTTTCCGCTATGGTCGGCTCCAAAGAGGTGATCATCGAGACCGGCCGCTTCGCGGAGCAGGCTGGCGGCGCTGTGACCGTCCGTATGGGCGATACGATGGTGCTGGCCACCGCGACGATGAGCAAGCAGCCCCGGGAAGGCGTCGACTTCTTCCCGCTGAGCGTGGACTACGAGGAGCGCATGTACGCCGCCGGACGCATCCCCGGCAGCTTCTTCCGCCGGGAGGGTCGGCCCAGCGAATCAGCCATCCTGATCTCGCGCGTGACCGACCGTCCGTTGCGGCCACTCTTCCCCAAAGATCTCTTTAATGAGGTGCAGGTGATTGTCACCGCCCTCAGCCACGATCAGGAAAACCACGCCGACATGCTGAGCATCATCGGCGCCAGCGCGGCGTTGATGATCTCCGATATCCCCTTCGATGGGCCGGTTGGCGCCTGCCGCGTTGGCCTGATCGACGGCCAGCTGGTCGGCAATGCGACCATCTCCGAGATGGAGAACAGCGTGCTCGATCTGCGGGTGGCGGGGACCGCTGAGGCCATCAATATGGTCGAAGCCTCGGCGAACGAGGTGGATGAGGAGACGATGCTCCGCGCCCTGGAATTCGGTCACCAGGCCATCCAGGGGATCATCGCTGTGCAGCGGGAGATGGCCGCCAAACTGGGCAAGCCCAAGGCCGTGATCACACCGGCGCCGGTGGATACTGCTCTGCGGGAGGTCGTCTTCGCCCGCGCCATGCCGGAGATCAAGCGTATCGTGGCCGAAGTGCTCGACCGTGACGCCCGCAATGCGGCGATCGACGCCCTGCGGGACACGATCCTGGCCGAGTACGAAGCCCAGGCGGTCGAAGGTAACCCGCCGGATTTCATCGCCATTCGCGGCTTCCTGCAGGAAGCGCTTAAGGAAGAAGTGCGCCGCCGTATCCTGGAAGATGGCATCCGTCCCGATGGCCGCGACTATACGACCATCCGCCCCCTGGCGGTGGAAACGGGCGTCATCCCGCGTGTGCATGGCTCCGGTCTGTTCCGGCGCGGGCAGACGCAGGTGCTCAGCGTGGCCACGCTGGGGACGCCGCGTGACGCGCAGGAACTGGACAACCTCAATCCTGAGGACACCAAGCGCTACATGCACCACTACAACTTCCCGCCCTTCTCTACCGGCGAGACCTGGTTCCTGCGTGGCCCCAAGCGCCGCGAGATCGGACACGGTGCGCTGGCTGAGGCGGCTCTGCGGCCGATGATCCCGCCGGAAGATGAGTTCCCGTACACCCTGCGCGTGGTCAGCGAGGTGATGAGTTCCAACGGCAGCACCAGCATGGCCAGCGTGTGCGGCAGTACCCTGGCCCTGATGGACGCCGGCGTGCCGCTGATACGCCCGGTGGCTGGTATCGCCATGGGCCTGATTTCCGACGGTCAGCGGTATGCCGTCCTGACCGACATTCAGGGCATGGAAGATCACCTGGGCGACATGGACTTCAAAGTTGCCGGGACGGCCAAAGGCATCACCGCCCTGCAGATGGACATCAAGATCAAGGGCATCCCGGCGGACGTGATGCGCCGGGCGCTGGCCCAGGCGCGGGATGCACGGCTGCAGATTCTGGATGTGATGCTCAAAGAGATTCCGGCGCCACGTTCGGAACTCAGCCCGTACGCGCCGCGGATCACAACCCTCCAGATTGATCCGGAGAAGATCGGTGCGGTGATCGGGCCGGGCGGCAAGGTTGTGCGTGGCATTCAGGACAAGACCGGTGTCAAGATCGATATCGAGAACGACGGCATGGTGTACATCGCAGCGGTGGATGGCCCCTCGGCGGATATGGCGCTGGAGATGATCCTTGGGCTGGTGGAAGAGCCGGAGATCGGTCGCATCTACACCGGCAAAGTCGTGCGTGTTGAACCGTATGGCGCGTTTGTGGAGTTCATGCCCGGTCGTGAGGGCATGGTGCATATCAGCCAGATTGCGGATTACCGCGTTGAACGCATCGAAGATGAGGTGCGGCTTGGCGACGAGATCATGGTCATGGTGACCGATATCGACGCCAGCGGCAAGGTGCGTCTGAGCCGCCAGGCCGTTCTGGAAGGCTGGACGGCTGAGGAAGCGCAGGCCCGCGATAAGGGCGGGCGCGCTCGTAGCAGCGGCGGTGACCGTGGTCGGCGCCCCGGTGGCGGTGATCGGGGCGGTGATCGTGGCCGGCGCCCCGGTGGCGGTGACCGTGATCGGCGTGGCGGGCGCGGCTGAGCGCCAGCCTGGCACTTCGCTTCAAGAAAACAGGACAATCCCGGTTAGCGCCGGGATTGTTTGCTTTCCGGTCGAGGGCCGGGAACGGGCGGGTAACGGCCATCCCGATCAGGCGAGGTCTGGCTGTGCCGGACAGGCGTCTGCCAGCGGCACCGGTAACAGCACATAGAAGGTAGCACCCTGGCGGGGCACGCTTTCCACCCACAGGCGCCCGTTCATCAGCCGGGTCAGGCGATAGGCCAGGGCCAGGCCGATACCGGCCCCTGGATAGCGGCGGGCATACGAGCCGTCGACCTGCCGGAAGCGCTCAAAGATCGCGACCTGATCCTGCGCAGCAATGCCGATACCGCTGTCCTGAACGGCCAGCAGACAGTAGTGCAAGGCCGGAAGTTCCGGAAGATCGACCGGGAAGTCGAGCGCCTGCTGCCGGGTCACCAGCCCGGCATGGAGGGCCAGCCATCCCTGGGGCGTGAACCGCACGGCGTTATCCAGCAGAGCATCCATGATCTGGTGCAACCGCCGCGAGTCGGCATGGAGGTCTGGCAGGGAGGTGGGAAGATAACTATAGACCTGCAGGCCATGATTGTGGGCCAGAGGTGTGATGCGCTGCAGGCAATCCTGAAGGAGGGGCAGGGGGGCTACCGGTTCCATCTCAAGCCGGAGATCGCCAACCTGCAGGCGGGAAAGGTCGATGATGGCGGTGCACAGTTCAGCCAGCCGATGAGCGTTCTCGGAAACCTGGCCCAGGTGCTCGCGCTGATCGGCGGTGAGTGGCCCATAGGTGCCCATGAGGATCAGGTCCACGTAGCCGATGATGTGGTTGAGGGGGGTGCCCAGTTCATGACTGATGGTCGCCAGGAATTCGTCCTTAAGGCGACCGGCGATCTGTGCGCCTTCTTCGCTGTCCTGAGGGGCGCGGGCAGTGTGCCGGTCGGCGGTGATCTCCTGCAGGAGAATGATCTGCGGGCCAGTGTGATCGCCATGCCTCGCCAGCGGCAGGTAGCGCAGGGCGATCAGACGCTCTTCCTGGCCGTTGCGGACGGTGATCTGATGTGGCTGAGGCGGGGTGTCAGTGGAAGGGGGTGGGATCACCTGCACGAGCGGGAGGCCGGTCAGGGCGCTGATCGATCGGTTCAATAGATGGGCGGCAGCCGGGTTGGCTTCAGTGATGTGGCCCCGCGCATCGGTGATAAGTAAACCCTCGTTCAGCCAGGCGATGGCTGCCCGGTAGGCGGAGAGCGTCGCCATGTTCCCGGATGTCTGGCGCGGCTTCTGGCGTCGCTGCAACAGCGTCCGCAGGCGGGGCAGGAGGCCGGAATCAACTGGTGCTGGGACAGTCATCTGGAGGGGGCGGGGCTTCATGAGAGATCGTGGCTGGTGAGCAGGCGGAGCGGGCAGCGATGCATGAGAATTCTCCGGTATGGCTCGGTTGATCGCGCTGTCTGTAGCTTAACGCTTTACTCCCCAGAGTCCAGCACAAAAAAAGAAAAAACGTATAAAAAACCTGCCGGTGGCGTGCACCGTTTGCCGGACGACCCGCTACCTGACCTCACTGTTTCCACCTTGCCGCTGGTTTGGGATGACTTTGCCCGCCTTCTTTACAGTACGAGTGATTGCTACCGCTTCTTCCATCGCGTACAATTGGCGGGTGGGCCAGAATCTGGCCCGCAGTCAACGTTCATGAAGGTTATCCATGGATAGCGAGTTCATCACCTCACCGGCATGGTCGCCACGTACACGGCGAACGGTTGCCCTGATCGTTCTGGTCGTGGTGGGCGTATTTGCCTGGCGGCTGGGAGATATGTGGCCGCCGGTCATCATCTCGCTGGTGTTGGCCTACCTGCTCAGTCCGATCGTGGGGCTGGCGGAACAATACCTGCCCTTTGGGACGCGGGAATCGCGGCGTATGATCGGCACGGTGCTGGGATTTCTGACGGCTATCCTGGCTATTGTCATTGTGCTGCTGATCATCGTCCCGGCCATCGGAGCGCAGTTGCGTCAGTTCGGGGACGCCCTGCCGACGCTATACAGCCAGATCGAACGGTTGATCAACGATCTGCTGGAAGCGTCCATCACAATTGGCGGCCAGACCATCCGGCTACAGGAGGTGTTTGGCGAACCCGTTGACGTGGAACGCGCCTTCACCCTGGCAGAGCGCGACGTGGCTGCGTTCATGCGCTCCTTGTTGGGGCCGCTGGCGACACCCGTGCTGGGTGCGGTCGGCACGGCGCTGAGCGGCATTCTGAGCGCGATTTTCGTCCTGACGATGGTCTTTTACCTGATGCGTGACGGCCCGCGCTTTATGGAAGGGATTCTGCGCGTTGTGCCGCAGCCGTATCGGGGCGATGTGCAATATCTTTTCCGCTGTCTGGGCCAGCTGTGGAACGCCTATTTGCGTGGCCAGTTGCTGCTGTGCCTGACGATGGGGGTGGTGGTCTTTGTGGCAGCCACCGTCCTGGGGTTGCGCAACCCGGTGGTACTGGGCCTGTTGAGCGGTGTGCTGGAATTCATCCCCAATCTGGGGCCAGCCCTGGCGCTGATCCCGGCGGCTTTGTTCGCTCTGTTCTTCCCCAGCCAGACCATCCCTGGCCTGGAGGGGGTGTTCTTTATGCTGGTGGTGATTGTGGTGTGGACGGGCTTGCAGAACCTGGAGGCGATTTTTCTGGTTCCGCGCATCATGGGCAACAGCCTGGATTTACACCCCTTCATCGTGATTGTGGCTGTGATCGGCGGGGCGACGCTGGCCGGGGCGCTGGGTGTGATTCTGGCCGCGCCGGTTGTGGCTTCGCTGCGCCTGCTGGGGGGCTATCTGTACCTGAAGCTGATGCAGCCGGAGCCTGGCCCGCTTGCCGGGGTGGAGAAGGTGGGTAGCGCCCGGCTCAGCCAGCAGGAGGAACCGCTATGACCACTGCGGTGAGCAAGACCGGTATTCAGTTTAGCCGGGCCGATTTTCACATTCGTCCCGTGCAGCCGGAAGATCGGTCAGCGATTGAAGCCATTGCCGCCCAGATCTGGGAAGGTGATGATTACCTGCCCTATGTGCTTGATCATTGGCTGGCGGATGCCAGCGGGCTGTTTTGCGCCGGCGTGGTAGGCGAGCGGGTCGTCGCTGTTGCCAAGCTGACGCACATGGGCGGCGATCAGTGGTGGCTGGAAGGGTTACGGGTGGACCCGGACTTTCAGGGTCTGGGGCTGGGGCGGATCATGCATCACTATATGGTCAACTATAGTCGCCGCTATGCCCCTGGTACGTTGCGCTTCAGCACAGCGTCGAGTAACCAGGCGGTCATCCGCATGGCCGGGGAGACCGCCTTCCAGCAGGTCGCCGCGTTCGTGGCCTATGGCGCTGAGGCCGATCCGGCCATTCCGGTTGATCGGCTGGTGCGTCTGGGGGTGGATGATATCGATCGGGCCTGGGCGCGGCTGGTCAAGCTCCCCTACTTTGAGGCGACTCAGCGCACCCTGGAAGATAGCTGGCGTTTTCTGCCTCTGACGCCTGACCGACTGCGCGAGCGTCTGGGGGCCGGGCAGGTTTATGGCTGGGCGCGGGCCGGCGGCGCTGGCGGTCTGGCCGGGCTGGCAATCCTCAATGAGCCGCGCGGCTCTACCGGCGAGGAAGCGGCAACGCGGATGTATGTAGGGTATGCCGACGCGCTGCCGGATGAGTTTGCGGCGCTGGCCCTGGCCCTGCGCGGCCTGGCTGCCCGGCAGGGCTTTGAGCGTGTTTCCTGGAAGGTTCTGGATGATGCAGGATTGCTGGCCCGCCTGAAGGCTGCCGGTTACCAGCAACGCTGGGACGAGCGGGTTCTGCTCTTTGCCCGTGAGCTATCCCTGACCGAGCATGCCATGGTTCGCAATGTGCAGAAAGGCGCCTAACCGCGCCGGAGGAAAGCGATGACTGACCCGTCTGACATCCCCACCGAAGTGATTGCTGAAACCGAGCATTACCAGGTATGGGTCTCCGAGGAGCCAGATGGTGAGGTGGTCTACCATGTGGAACTGGGCCTGGCGACCATTCACCTGTTTGCCGAGGAATTCGAGGAATTCGTCCAGTTGATCAAGCGTGTGAGAGAAGCGTGATTTTCTGCCCCGCCGGGGAGGATAGCGCACCCTCACCAGTCAGGACAATGTTGTGGGACAGTTGCTTCAGGTTGTGCCCTGCCCGGTGTGCAACTACTACATTGAGGGCGAGCTACATCACGGCGGTAGCAGCCGTACCCGCCTGTTTCTCTATTACCGCTATATCCTGGGGACCTGTCGATCCTGCCGCCAGGTGGTCTCCGTGTTGATTGAAACGCCGGTCTGCGATCTACCACAGGTGCTGGACGCCGCCCGGCGCGATATTGCGCTTCTTGAGGCGCGGGTGGAACAGGGCGACACGGTCGCCCGGCGCCTGTTGCCGCTCCATCGCCAGGCGCTGGAGGAGGATGCCAACGCGCTGGTCGGTGTGGAAACTGGTGTCTGCACCGTGTGTGGCAGCCGCGATCTGCTCCTTTACGAATACCTTGGCGGTGACGCTGGCGAGCACTTTGAGGATGGCTCCGCCTGGATCGATTGCCCGCGCTGCGAGGAAGGGCGGTTGTGGGTTCATGCCACCGGGAAGTGGGATGAGATCGACAACGGGCTGTAGCATCGTCTGGCCTCAGGGCAGCGCCCGCAGGCGTTGGTCCAGGGCGTCCCAGTCGGTGTCGCCCGGCACCAGGCGGCCTGCGCCATTGGCCAGCAGGGCGGTGTTGCCGGCGCTGCCGTTGTCGACCGCCAGGATCGGGCGACCCTGTCGGTAGGCGAAGCGAGCCGTATAGAGGCTGCCACTTTCTGCCCCGGCTTCAATGACGATCACAGCCCGGCTCAGGCCGGAGATCAGGCGGTTGCGGGCGACCAGAACGGGGGGACTGGGTGGCAGGTCCGGGTGAATCTCGCTGAGCAACGCGCCGCTGGCAGCAATGCGATCAGCCAGGGCGTGCTTGCGTGGTGGGATTTGCGCCAGCCCGGAGCCAAGGACGGCAATCGTACGCCCACCGCCCTGTAAGGCTCCCGTATGGGCCGCCAGATCGATTCCCCAGGCCAGCCCGCTCACGATCGTCCACCCATGCGCTGCCAGCCCATTGGCCAGGGCCGCCGCATAAGCGCGGGCGGGCGGCGATGGCTGGCGCGTACCCACAATGCTGACCGCCAGATCGTCAGCCGCGAGCAGCGTTCCGCGGCAGAATAGCAGCGGCGGCGCGTCCCGCAGACCATGCAGACGGGCCGGGTAACGCAGATCCGAATGAGTCAGCAGCGTGATGCCCGCCGCTTCCCAGGCGGTGATGGCCGCGGTGGTTTGTGGAACGTTCACTGCTTTGATGGCAGCGGAAAGACGCGGCCCAATGCCCGGCACGGTCTGCAGGGCCTCCGGGCTGGCAGCATAGATCGACTCCACATCGCCAAAGCGGTCAAGCAAATTGCGCAGCGTGACGCCGCCGATGCCAGGGATCAGGCACAGGCCGACCAGCATGGCCAGATGATTCACAGGCTCTGCGGATCCTCCAGTCTATGGGCCAGGTCATGCAAGGAAAGATCAAGCTCCTGGCGGCGGCTGATCACTTCCGTCAGCGGGGTGGTGATAATCTGGTGCCCGGAGACGCCGACCATCACCCCATGCGTGCCGTTCACCAGACAATCTACCGCTGCTGCCCCCAGTCGTGTGGCCAGGATGCGTTCGTAGGCGGTAGGTTTGCCGCCGCGCTGGATGTAGCCCAGGATGGTTGAGCGCACATCAAAGCCCAGCTCCTGACGCCGTTCCTGCAGGTATTTCTCAATGGTTGCTACGTCATACTGGGCGCCTTCCGCCACGACCACAATACAATGCGCCTTGCCCCGGATGTAAGCATGGTCCAGGACAGCGGCGACATCCTCCAGCTCAAACGGCTTTTCCGGGATGCAGATCATCTCCGCTCCTGCGGCGATACCGGCCATGAGCGCCAGATAACCGCAGTGGCGGCCCATGACCTCGATCAGGAAGGCCCGCTGGTGGGAGGAAGCAGTGGCGCGGATCATGTCGATGCAATCGAGCACCGTGTTGAGGGCGGTGTCTACGCCGATGGTGATCTCCGTGCCGTAGATGTCGTTATCAATCGTGCCGGGTGCACCGACGACCCTGATCCCGGCTTCGTAGAGGGCCATCGCGCCGCGCATGGAACCATCGCCACCGAGTACGACCAGCCCGTCAATACCCTGTTCATTGAGGGTACGCAGGGCCTTGCGGTGGCCTTCCCGCGTCATGAACTCCTCACTCCGCGCGGTCTCCAGGATCGTCCCGGCGCGATCCAGAATACCGCCGACCGAGCGCAGGGACATCTCCCGCACGTTGCCATCACACAGGCCCTGGAAGCCGGCGATGATGCCCACAACCTCCATACCGTAATTGATCCCGCGACGCACAACCGCCCGGATGAAAGGGTTCATGCCGGGGGAGTCGCCGCCGCTGGTGAGAATGCCAATTCGCTTCAAGGGAAGCCTCCATGTTCCGGCCAGAGCAGGCACGTTCCGGCACAATCATAGCACAGGGCCGGGAACGACGTAATGCAGCTATGATCACTCGGCCCCATCGGGCGGGGGGAGCGGCACACCTTCCACCAGCAGACGGTTGTACAGTGCTACCGCCCGCGGATCGATCACGATGCCATGGCGGAGCAGTCGCCGGAGCTGATGCACCAGCGCAAACAACATCGCTTCGTCCAGGTCGCGCTCAACCAGCACCCGCAACTGCCCGATCCAGTTCGCTGTCCGCGAGGGTTCGACGAGATCGGCCAGGTAAAAGAGCCGGTCGGCGCGGCTCATGGCCGGGTGGCCGGTCGTGTGGTAGAGCACAGCGCTGGCTGTGACCGGATCGTGAAAATCCAGCGCTTCCTCCGCCAGCCTGAGGGCGACCGCGCCATGCAATAGATCTGGATTGCGTCGCTCGACCGGGCGGATCGAGCAACCCAGACGTTTCGCCTCAGCCAGCAGGTTGTGGCCATCGCGCTCTTTGGCTGCGTCGTGAATCCAGCCGGCCATCCGCAGGGCAGGGATGTGCCCGTCCAGGCCGTGCAACGGGGCCAGGCGGGTCACAGCAGCGACGACGGCAACCGTGTGGGCAAAGCGGGCGTCCGACAGATTGGCCCGTGCCCAGGCACAGGCCCGCCGCTCCAGCGGGGGCAGATCGTCCGGACAGGGCGTCAGGATGGGCGAGGTCATCATCAGGGTCTCGTCAGTGATACGCTGCCCGGCAGGCGGGCAGCGGCTGGTTATCCGCACAGGCGGCCTGTGTTACAATTGTATAAGTATACCAGCGGACTCCGTTCGGGACAGGCGTTGCGCCAGAGGAGCGGGATATGATGCGGTCGATGATCTTCCGCCTGGGGCTTGTGCTGGGAATCATCGGTGTGCTGGGCGCGGGGGTGCTTGCCCTAGCTCAGGAGCCGACGATTCTGCGGCTGGGATTGCTGGAATCGGCGGATAGCCCGGCCGGGCGGGGTGTCCAGCTGGCTATCGCCGAGATCAACGGCGCGGGCGGACTGCTCGGCCCTGATGGTAGGGGATACGCTTTTGAGCTGCTTTCCGTCCCGGTTACCACCGCTGACGAGGTGCGCTCCGGCCTGCAGGCTCTGGCCGAGCGGGGAGTACTGGCGATCCTGGCGCTGGTGGATACCGCGGTGACGCTGGCTGTGTTCAATGATCTGCGAGCGCTGGCCCGGCCTGTCCTGACCGCTGCTACCGGGGATTCCATCACCATCGCTGACACCGCCGACTTCATCTTCCGCTCGCGCGCCCCGGAGCAGGTTTACGCTCAGGCGGCGGCAACCTACCTGCTGGAGCGGGTGGGCGCCAGAGAATTGGTGATTGTCCAGGCAGGGGAAGGCACGGCGGAGAGCGTCGCCACTTTCACGGCAGCGCTGGGCAGCCGTAACATCGTGCCGCGTTCAACCCTGCAATGGAATGACCCGGACACGCTGGAGAACCTGCTGGCCAGCCTGCGCAGTCTGAATCCGGATACCATCGCTGTGTGGGGGCAGGCGGAAGCGGCAGCCGATCTGCTGATTGCCTTGCGGGAGGATGGCTGGGAAGGGACGTATTTCTACCGCGACGCTGATCGGGTGGTTTTTCAGGAGGCGGTGCGGACCGCGCTTGGTCCGCGCCTGGGTCTGGTGGTGGGGGTCACCAACTGGACGCCCGGCGTGCGCTCCGCGGCCAGCGATCGCTTCCTGCGCCGCTACGTGACCACCTTCGGGGCGGTTCCGGATGGTCTGAGCGCAGCCTACTACGATGCAGTCTACCTGCTGGCGGCAGGTATTGAAGCAGCCGGCCCGGCCCCGGATCAGATCCGCCAGGGCTTGCAGAGTCTGGAGAGTCGGGTAGGCGTACAGGGGACCTTCACACCGGGGCGCTTTATCATCGGCGAAACGATCAACACTGCCGCACTCTTTGAACTGAACACCTACGCGGTGCCGCAGGTGGTCAGTCTGTACGCCAACAGTTTGCTTGTTCCGAATCCCGGTGAAGAGGGGGTGACCCTGCAAACACCCGCTCCGCCTACACCGTCCGTCTCGCCGACGCCCACGCCAACGGCTACACCGGAGGGCGTCTATGGGATCGTCCAGAGCGCCCGGCTTAACGTCCGGACCGGCCCCGGCCTGAACTATGACGTGATCGGGCAGCTTGAGGGTGGGGAGGTGATCTTCCCGGTGGGGGCCAACGCCGACTTCAGCTGGCTGGTGGTGCCCTTCCGCGGTTCGACGGGCTGGGTAGCCACCTACCTGGTTGATCTGCGTGGGCCGCGCAATTTGCTGCCGATTGTGATCCCGCCACCGTCTCCCACGCCGGTGATCACGCTCACGCCATCGCCTGTCCCGCTGGCCGATCTGATCGTGATCTCGGCCAGTGTGGAGCCGGTTCGCCCGATCTCCGGTCAGCAGTTCCTGGTGCGGGTGGTGGTGCGCAATCAGGGGGTGGTTGGTTCGGTAGAGACGGCGCTGGCGGCGAGCTTCCAGCCCGGCGAGGTCTACACGTGGGCGCCAATCATGCCTCTGGCGCCGGGACAGTCTACGGAGGTATTCCTCACGCCGACGGTCAGCGGTTCCGGAACGTACACCGTGCAGCTGGTCACCGATCTGAACAACCTGGTGAACGAAGGCCCGGCAGGCGAGGCCAATAACCTGTACCCGGTGACGTATACACTGGATCGGGCTGTACTGCGCGCCGGTTCAGCGGTGCTCGCGCCGGGGCAGGAGCATGACATAATGGGCAGCGGGACAAGTATCCTGCGCTGGGATGGCGCTACCCTGAGTGCGATCAACGGGGCGCAGGTGGCTGTGTTGCCGGGAGTGAACTGGAGCGGGCTGTACTACGATCTGCTGCTGAGCGTGGCGGGTGGCAGTGTGCCCCGCGCCAGCCTGCCCACCGGTGCCGTGGTCGGGTTTATCACGGTACCGGAAGGATATCGCGGTGCGCTGCGCATTGACGGCTATGACGGGGACACGCTGCGCTACACATTCCGGGTGTACGCCCCATGAGAGGCAGACGGACAAACCGGGCCGGCTAACAGGAAAAGGCCCGCACGTTAATTCATGCGGGCCTGACCATTGCGAAGAATGTGCCTGGCTCAGTCTTCGTCATCTTCTCCGGCCCGGGAACCGGGACGCTGTTTCTTGTAGCGGTAGACGATCCGCCCACGGGTGGGGTCGTATGGGCTGAGTTCCAGACGAACGCGATCGCCAAGCAGGATGCGGATGTAATACTTGCGCATCTTGCCGGAAAGATACGCCAGCACCTGATGGCCATTATCCAGTTCAACGGTGAACTGGGTGTTGGGCAGGGCCTCCACAACACGGCCCTCAACCTCAATCTTCTCTTCGCTCTTAGGCATAGCTTGCTATAGGCGCCAGTCTATCCCTGGCCCACTTTGCCCAGGGCTTTCCGTTGACGGCGGCGTGAGCGGCGGATCGCTTTTTTCTTCTGGATACGGCGCAACTCACTCTTGGAGACGTGCCACCGCTTGCGGCGGACGGTGCTCAGGACACCGCTCTTGGCAACACTCTTGCGAAAACGCTTCAGCAGTTGTTCCTGTGATTCGTTAGGGCGCAGCGTTACTGAAGGCAAACCAACCAACCTCCCTTAGTCTTCTGTCTCATGTAACCTGTGATGTGTTAGCATGAATTGTACCGTACAGGTAATCTCC
>FWPV01002332.1_pt1 | contig 47144 bp, 37 predicted proteins | sample 2228371 | NCBI WGS metagenome assembly FWPV01 (sample SAMEA103939776, study PRJEB20133) | metagenome | reverse complement strand
AAGTAGTGGCCAGGTGATGTGCCAGAATGTTCTGAACTTAGAGGCGCCGTCAATCCGTGCCGCCTCGTAATAGGTCTTGGGGATATTTTGCAAACCGGCAAGAAAGATGACGATATTATACCCCAAAGTTTTCCAAATGCCCATTAATACCAGCGAGAGGAGGGCGATTGAAGGTCCACGCAAGAAGTAAGGAAGGTTCTCCCCCCAAGAACCCAAGAATAACTGGAAAACACCCCTTGGGTCCTGGAGCCAGCGAATGTTAGAAACACCAAAAAAGGAGAGAAGGTAGTTTAGGACCCCACGGTCGGGATGGAGAATCCAGCGCCACACCACCGAAACCGCAACTATTGAAGTAACAACCGGTAGATAATAAACTGTCCGATATACCCCCAGCCCCCGAATCTGCTGGTTTAAAAGTAAAGCGATGAAGAGCGAGAAAAACAGGGCAATCGGAACTTCAAATAGTACATACCAGCCGGTGTTCAGTAGTGATTTGTAGAACATCGGGTCTTTAAGGACCGCAATATAATTACCTAATCCCAAAAACGCCCTTGGTCCGGTCATCCCCCAGTCATAAAAACTCATTCGCACCGAAAGAAAAATCGGAATTACCCGGAAGCCAATTAAAATCACCAAAGCGGGCAATAGATAAAGCCCGGCGGTGAACGCCTCTTTTGACCGACGAGAAAGAATCATTCTCCTATCAGAGAAAAAGCCAGGAGTATCAGTTTTTATCTCGCCCAGGTGACCTTATGCTGGACGAAAGCCTCCCCTGAGGAGATGACGAGGACATAATTACCGCGGCGCACTGGAACGCCATTAGCGTCGGTCCCATCCCAGACAACCGAGTGATACCCTGGGCTTTGATTACCTTCAAAAATGGTCTTTACCGGTCTCCCTAAAAGGTCAAAGACTTCAACCCGGACAACTCCAGCCCGTCGCAACATATATTCCACCCGAAGGTCGCCCCTCCGGACCGCAGGTTTTGCCCGAACAATTTGAATAAACCCTCCCCCTCGCCTTTCCCTAAGTCCGGTCACTGCTTCACCAGTTGAAAAAACTAAAACTGGATACTGGTTTACCGGAAGAAAAAGGGCATTCTGTATCGCAGTGCGTTCATCCCGAGTGAGTGGCATTGTAATAAAACCACTGAGTCCGAGCGCTTGCGCCTGGACTAAAAGGTTAAAAGCCACCAGCCCCGCTTCCACCATTGGCTGATAGGAACTGGTGTCCTGAACACAGACAACAAAGTAAACTGGCGCGGTGGAAGGAATTCTGGTTGATGCCTGGCGCAAATTCGGTCGGTAATCACCGGTGAGGAGCCGCTCCAAACGGTGGTCTTTAGTGGTAAGGTTATTACCCGGTGGCTGGCGATTGTGAAACCGGTCAACACCCTCATCCCGGACAAGGTAAATTTTGCCGGTGAGAAAATAGCCAGCAAAGGCGCTGGGCACCGTCAGCCCCTGTCGGCCATTGGAGGTGAAATGAGGCGTTACCCCATACGCCGCCCAAAGGAGCTGAGAAACGGTCTCTAAGGAAATCCCGATTGAGGAGAAAACTGAGTCTTGTCGCAGCTCCATCAAGACCACTTCAAATGTGTCCCCCCCCTGGGTATGAGGTGGCGGGAGGCTGGAGTCAGAAGAAATTGCCACCAGCGTCGTATCTAAACCCCGGGCTTCAGCATTTCCAAACACATTTACCATTTTAATTGGGTAATTAGGGTTCCAATTGCTGTTCGCATAATCGGCCGCCCATTTCATTGGGCAAGAGACGACATTGCCACCACCAAAATCACAAAACGCCATCCCAGCAATTAACCCGGCTTGAATTGACATACCCGCATCCTCTTCTCTCGGGGTGGCAACGCCAACTTCAAACGCTGAACCCGAGTTATAGCGATGGTCCCCAGCCAGATGAACGGTTAAAGTCCGCTGAGTAGGGTCGTAGTAATAAACATTTTGGGGGGTTGCCACATAAAACTCCCGATAACTTCCTGAATGGGGCACCCGACTCATCGCCCAAAGTACATTTGCCATCACCTCTATTGGCAGTTCCCCTTCAAAACCAGAATGAACCGAGTAACGGCTATTGGCAAGAATTTCAAACGAATGTCCGTGAATCACTGGGGCTGGAAGTGTTTCTACTTGGAAGGTATTTCGGGAAGGAAAACTTTTCGGCGAAGAAGTAAAAGCGGTAGAGAAAAGGGAGAGGGTTAAAATAATCCACCGAGCGCGAGGGAATTTTAGCAGAACCCGCTTATATCGCATATTAACCTCATTATATTAAATTATCCTTCATTGTCAACTACTACCCTCTTGGTAAGACTGGGGTCCCCAAAAACCCCGAGATGTTGTTGGTTGCACCAAAAGATTGATGAGATTTTTACCCTTAACCTGCCTCACAATGGACGGAGGATAACAATTGGGGTAAGTTCAGCCCCTTGCCCAGCGGGATTGTCTCGCATCGCCGCTTCCACTAATTTAATATTCACTCCCTCTGAGGCACCAACCACGGTACAACCAAAAATATCATTGGCATCAACTACCGCTACTGGAAAACCGACCGCCTGGGCGAGTTTTTGGGCGACACCATCCGGGTCTTTTGGTCCTAAAATCACACATTCATAGAACTCCTTTACTCCCGAGGTATGAGCCGCATCAATCATCGCTACCTGTTTTCCGGCAATCCGGTAAAATTCTCCGCTTCGCCCTCGGAGTTTACCCCACAACCCGACCAGACCAGCATACAGAATTCTAATTACTCCCACCTCCTCAATGGCACACTGCATTGACCAAGGGCTTCTCAAACCAATCCCATAGGGCACCTTTTTTATAAACCGCCAAAGAATCTTTGCCCAGAACCCCGGTCTGATTTCGGTTATCGGAATCGCCCGCCCCTGAATCGCGGCTACCGGGCTTTCCGCTATAGTTATTATATCACCGGACTGAAGTTGTCCCTGGGTATACCTTTGGACTTCGGTAATTAGGTTGTCACCCTTATTTAACACATGAGTTTTAACCCAGATGCGTTTTATCGGTCCAAAAGCGGTCTCAATTATTTCCGGTTTTGTTTTTCCCATAGGTTTGAATTTACTAAACTCATAAAGTAAAATCAACTACTCAAACATTTGACGAGCGGGAGACGAGCCGAAAGGCGGTTTGACTTTTCTCTCTCTCTACCTATACTCCAGCGATGAAAGTGGAGTCCCGGTTTACCCGACGGGTTGGTCTTTTTACTGTTGGTACTTTGCTTTCCCGGATTATGGGTGTTCTCCGAGAGGCGGTCTTTGCCCACCTTTTTGGCGCAGGTTTGGCTACCGATGCGTTTAATGTCGCATTCCGGATTCCCAATCTCCTTCGCGACCTCTTTGCCGAGAGCGCGCTTTCAGCTGCATTTGTGCCCACTTTTGTTGCCAGCCTGCGCGCTGAGGACCGGCGACAGACCTGGCGGTTCGCAGGTAATATGTTTAACACCATTCTGATAGCCCTCACTTTGATAGTCTTACTCGGAATAGTGTTTGCACCTCAGGTGGTTCCGGTCGTTGCCTGGGGGTTTAAAGGGGAACCGCAAAAACTTGCCCTTACCATTACCCTTACCCGGATAATGTTCCCTTTTCTTTTGTTTGTTGCCCTGGCCGCTTGGGCGATGGGGGTGCTCAACGCCTGTGGGAGTTTTTTTATCCCCGCATCTGCCCCGGTGGCATTTAACCTTGTTTCAGCGATTTTGCCCATTCTTGCCTATCGGTTTTTTATCACCCGGGGGCTTCCTCCGATTTTGGGAATGGCTTATGGCGTTACTCTCGGCGCTTTGGTTCAGTTTTTGGTTCAGATGCCGCGATTGCGCTCCTTTGGGTTCCGTTATCAGCCGGTTGTCACCCTTTCCGACCCGAATTTGCGTCAGGTTCTCATTCGCTGGCTACCGATGGTATTGGGGCTTGCCACCTGGCAGGTAAACTTTCTGGTCAACACCTTTCTTCTGACATTCCTTCCTGAAGGCTCGGTTACCTGGGTAAGTTATGCCTATCGGATTCAGCATCTTCCCAGCGGGCTTTTTGGCGTGGCGATTGGCACCGTCGCATTGGCGGAGTTTTCTCATAGCGCCACAATTGACCAGCGCTTGGACCAAACCCGATTCAATCACGCCCTCAATCTAGTCTCGGTTTTTACTCTGCCCGCATCGGTTCTGCTTCTCGTCTTATCAGTGCCGGTCGTTCGGCTAATTTATCAGCACGGGCGATTTACTACTTTTGATACCGCTCAAACCGCTCAGGCTCTTGCCCTTTATGCTCTGGGAGTTTGGCCAGCAGCGGCCACAAGAAACTGCGCCGCCGGTTTTTATTCCTTAGGTAACACCCGAACCCCGGCACTGGTGGCGATGGGCGTTGTCAGCTTAAATATTCTTCTTAATCTCATTCTCATGCGATTCATTGGCTTCCTTTCCTTCCCCCTCACCGCCTCGTTAGTTCAATTTCTCAACTTCTTTTTGCTTTTTCTTCTTCTCTCCCGGCACCAGGTGGGATTGGTAAGAAGCAACTTTCTCTCGGTGTTATTCAGAACTTTACTTTCCGCCATTTTCTCCGGGATTGTTGCTGGGCTCCTTGCCTTCCTGATAGAACGGTTTTTCCCCGCTTCGGGAACACTCCTTTCCGCGATCGAAGTATTGGTCTGTGTTAGCCTTGGGCTTGGCGCCTACTACCTTTTTGCCCGTGTCTTCAAGGTCAAAGAGGTCTTAGAGATAGTAAGCACAATAATCTAATCCAAAACAAGCGATCAATAGTATTCCATCACCGGCTCGGTCTCTTCTTCCATCTCCCCGTTTCTCTGGCGCCGTTCCTGTTTATAGTTGTTAAAGTTGTAGGTAAGTCCAACAGAAACCATCGGACCTTTCCTGCCGAACTGGATGCGGGAGTAAAAATTATCCCCTTGCGAAGTATTGTCGTGAAAGGAGGATGCAAAGATATCGCGAACCGAGATGGTAATAATCAGTTGCCGGCGGAAAAATGCCTGGCGTAATGCCGCGCTCGTCCAGAGGTGGGCGCCTTCGGTTCCTTGGGCGGTAACCGAGGGACCTTCATATCTTCCGTTTAATTGAATTCGGGTGTTGGTGGGGAAGGTAATATCCGTGGTTAGCCCGATATTCCAGTTAAAACTCTCCTGAGCTTTTTCGGGGGTTATCAATCGGTAATCATAGACAGTGCCGGTCAAGTTCAAACTCCACCAGCGGAACGGGGCTAAGTCCAGATTTATCTCCGCACCTAATGCCCGGTCCTGCCCGACATTTTCTACCGTATGAAGCATAACATCATCATAATAAACCCTCTGAGACCGGTCAATCACATTGTGGGTAACCCGATAGTAGCCATCAAATGAAATTCGCTGTTTTCCTAAGGGTAAAAGAACCCCCGCCTCATAGGAGTCAACAAACTCCGGTTTAAGATTCGGGTTGCCCTGTCGGACATTTTTTGCATCAATCCAGGTTAGGGTGGGAATAAGGTCCCAGCCTCGGGGTCGGTCAATTCGGCGGGTATAGCTTGCCATCAGTTGCTGTTCCTGGGGAAAACTGTAGGAAAGATGCAGCGTAGGGAAAAAGTCCCATTGGTTCAGCGGTGAGAATACACTATCATCTATTGTCACCTCTCTCCCGGTGAACTCAGTTCGTAACCCTAACATCGCCCCAAACCCCTTATAGTTCTTTGTATAGGTGGAATAAATCGCCTGAACTAAATCCCTTTGTTCCGTGGTGTGGCTGTAGGTTGATTCATAAACCCAACCAGAATCATTGTAACTAAAAACCTGACTGGTCTGTTTTGGTCCAAGACGAAGCCGGGTCTGGTAGCCCGCTTCAAACTTATCCTTTTCTCCGAGCGGAATGGTGTAGTCCAGTTTCAGGTCTAATGGCTGTCCCTGACGAGACTCAATCGTCCGCTTACCCCCTATTATTTTACTACTGGTGCTGTCTTCGGTCTGGGTTGAATCGGTATTGGTATTTCTGCCGTAAGAAGCCTTTAGTGCCAACTCGTGACCCTTTTTGCCAAAGTTGTGAGAAAAATCAAGGTTAAGGGAAATATTACTCCCCCTTTCAAGAGAATAGGTCTTCCCGGAATAAGAAAGGGTATCAATGCTGGAGTTAACCCACTCCTGATACTCGGCTGCTTGGGTTCTTGTCCCACCCCGACCACCAATTCTCCCGCCAATGCTAATCCAGTCTTTTGGTGTCAATTGCCAATCTACGCCGGCACGCAGACCAGAAAACCGCCTGCCAAAGGAGGAGGTGCCAATAGAAGAGTTGTAATAAGTAGTTTCCCCCTGGGTTATTTCTTGGTAAACCGTTCTGGTGCCAGGGAAATTCATCTGGTTAAAATTGGGACCGATATAGAATGTGGTCTTACCCTGACGCCGGGTTAAAAGAAAATTACCGCCAAACTGACTATTATTGCCGGCACTTAAGTTCAAAATTCCGCTTATCCCGGTCTCCCTTTGTTTTTTCAGAATAACATTGATGATGCCCGCCTTTCCTTCTGGGTCAAACTTTGCCGAAGGGTTGGTAACAATTTCAATTCGGTCAATCGTGCTGGCAGGAATCTGCTGCAACGCCTCCTGCCCTTCCCAGGGAGACGGTTTGCCATCAATCAGTACGGTGAAACTGGTGAGCCCGCGCAGACTGACATTACCTTCAACATCAACCTTCACCCCGGGCGCATTCTCCAAGGCATCAACCGCGGTGCCGGATTGAAGCGCGGGACTCTGACTGACATTAATTATTTTTTTATCAATCCGGTATTCCAACCTTGGCTTTTCGGCGGTCACCTCCGTGCCCGGCATCGCAATCGCCGCCTGTCTAAGATTAACCCGGCCTAAATCCAATCTCTCCCCGGGTTTCAACTGGATATTAGAAACTCGTTGTGTTCGATACCCAATAAAGGAAACCTCCAGATAGAACCTTCCGGGTGGTAGTTCCCGCAAGGCAAACCTCCCCTGGGCATCAGTCACAGTTCCGGTTAGCGCCTTTGCGGAGTCTCGGACCGAATAAATTACCACATTGGCATACTCTACCGGCGTCTCCAGGTCCGCATCCCAGACTTGACCGGTAATGATACCGGTCGCGGGAAAAGAGAACTCCTGGCGCTGGGGCTGGGCAGACAAACTCAAAGTTGCCACCCCGATAGTCAATATCGCGAAACTAAATTTACTTATATTCATTCTCCTTTCTTCCCCGCTTGGGGCAGAAGGTTCCAGCTTTTTCACATTATTCACTATAATTTAGACACGATAGCCGAGAAAACTCTGCTTGACAATTCCCCTCACTGCCACCTCATTGCGCGCCCCCTCCTTCGTCATTGCGAGGTTTTTCTTTTTTGTCATTGCGAGCGACCAACGGGAGCGAAGCAATCTCATCCCGGAGAGTTCCCTCGCTCCGCTCGGAACGAGGTTAATTCCCGGGAAGGTTTTTCCGCTTGACTACTAATCCACTCAAAATATACTACCAGAGAAAAAGAATAAAGGCTGTGGTCAAGGTGATAAGAGCGGTTAAGAATTTTTCTCAACCGGCTGAAAAGTGATAAGTTAGGAGTCATAATTTGAGCGACCGAATCAGAATAGCGCTGGATGCCCGCCGGGCGGTCCGGCGGATGACCGGTATTGGGCATTATGTTCTTCAGTTGGCACGGTATCTACCCCAAGTCGGACCGGACTTTCAATTTGAACTACTTGTTGACCGGCCAATCCCCTCAAGTATGCTCCCCCAAGGGTGCCAGCAGATAGTGCTCGGACGGTATATTGGCGACGGGACTTTGCCCGCCCGGCTTTATTCCCCCTTTTGGCTGAACCTCTGCGTTCCTCGCTATCTCAATCAGCGCGGTGTGGCACTTTTTCACGGAACCAATTTTGTCATCCCATTATTGGGGAAATGCAAAATGGTTGCTACGCTTCATGACCTCTCGTTCATTCGTATTCCTCATGCTTATGGTCCAATGTATAAGCGTTATATGAAGGCACAGGTGAAATTGTCGCTTAAGCGAGCAAAGGCAATTATCGTGGGTAGTTCCGCTGCCCAGCGAGACTTAATTGATATTCTTAAAATCAACCCAGACCGAATTACCGTAATTTATCACGGAGTGGGAGAGGAATTTAAACCCAAGGAGGAGCATAACGAAAGTTACTTACAAAAGGTGCGGGAAATTTTAGGGCTACCGCCGCGCTACCTGCTCCATGTTGGTGTTGTCGAGATTAAGAAAAATATTAACAACCTATTAGCAGGAAGCGCAAGTGTGCTTCGGGATGGGCTCACTGATGCTGTCGTCCTTGCGGGGAGAGATGGACTTGGTGCCGGGTCAATCCGTAAGTTCGCTACCATCTTGGGGATTGAGAAGCAGGTTCAGTTTCTGGGTTATGTCCCCCAGGAGCTTATGCCCGGGTTGTACGCTTTAGCCCAGGTGGTCGTTTTCCCATCACTTTATGAAGGGTTCGGGATGCCCATCTTAGAAAGCATGAAGTCTGGTGTCCCGGTAATTGCCTCCGGGTCTTCTTCCCTCCCTGAAGTAGCAGGCGACGCGGCAATTGTTTTAAAATCTGCCGATGCTGAGGAAATAGCAACCGCATTAAACCTGATTTTAAGTAAAAAAGATTTAGCACAGACTTTGCGTGACCGTGGTCTGAAGCGAGTTCAGGAATTCAGCTGGCTCAAATCAGCAGCCCAACATATTGCTGTTTATCGTCAAGTTCTGGGGTGAGTGAAAATCGCTGAAAAAATCGGAACTCTGGGGTGAGAGTTGTTTGACCCAATAGCGATTACTTTTTTCTGGATTCCTTTAGGGATAATGGTTTATCACTGGTTAATTTTCCCAATAATTTTATGGATTTGGGGGAAGTTGTCCCCGCGAAGAGCCAACCCCCAGCCCCGGAATGAACCATTCAAGATTAGCGTCGTTATGGCGGTGCATAATGAAGAGGCAATAATTGAAGAGAAGATGAAAAATTTATTGAAAATGGATTACCCGAAAGATAAATTGGAAATTCTCATTGGCTCTGACGACTCTACCGACAAAACTGATGAGATTATTAACTCCTTCAACTCTCCCTTAGTGCGGTTGATTCATTATCACCCCCAGGCAGGAAAGACCGCAGTTCAAAATCGCCTCCTAAAAGAGACTACCGGTGACTTAGTCTTATGCACCGATGCCGACTCCCTTCTTACCCCGGAATCCTTAAAACTAATAGCGGAAAACTTCTTCGACCCCAAAGTGGGGGTGGTTAACCCTCGTTACCTCCGGGTGAACGAAGATGGAAGTCCAGCAGAAAGTTTTTACGACCGCTGGGAAACCAAAGTCAAAGAACTTGAGGGGAGGATTGGGGCAATGGTAGGGTGCAACGCTTATGCCAATGTCCTGCGGAGGTCTTTAGCGGAACCGATTCCAGACGACACCATCTTAGACGACTTCATCCTGGGTATTAGACCCTTTCGGGAGGGTTACGATGTCATCTGCGAACCGCGGGCATTAGTGGTGACTCGGGTGGAAAGTGAACCGATAGAATATCGGCGAAAGTTGCGCATCAGCAGCGGCAACCTCCAGGCGCTCCTGAGATGCTATGACCTGCTCTCCCCAAAATACGGAAAAAAAGCCTGGGTTTATTTCTCCCACAAAGTGCTCAGAATGATGGTTCCCTTCTTACTCTTCAGTATGCTTTTCGCCTCCGCGCTCCGAGTGACCCACCCATTTTTCCTCTCAATATTATCAGCCCAAATTTTCCTTTATGCGACCATCCCATTACTATTTTTAGTCAAAGGACACTTAAAAAAACTCCTAACTCCTCAATACTACCTCTACCTCAACATCGGCTTAATTATCGGTTACTGGAATTACCTCTTCCACCGCAACCGGTTTTGGAGCAAAACCCCCCGAACCGCCCCACCGCCGACATTAGATTAAAATCCGGTATCTTCAGGTCGGCTAACTATATTTCAGCGCCTGCTCAAGGTCGTTGAGCAGGTCATTAACATCCTCTAACCCTACCGAAATTCTAATCAAACCGTCAGTGATTCCAGCCTCCTCCCTTATTTCAGGAGGCATTCCCGCATGGGTCATTGAGGCGGGGTGCTGAATCAAACTCTCGACCCCGCCTAAACTCACCGCAAGGGTAAAGAGTTTTGTTGAGTTCAAGAGATTCCGGGCGGACTCAAATCCGCCTTTGAGCTCAAAACTTATCAACCCTCCCGGACCGGTCATCTGCCTTTTTGCCAGTTCAAACTGGGGGTGGCTGGGAAGCCCGGGGAATCGCACCCATTTGACTCTGGGATGAGCTTCAAGGAACTCGGCGATGCGCTGAGCATTTTCACAGTGGCGCTCCATCCGTACCGCAAGGGTCTTAATTCCCCTCAGCACCATAAAAGCCTCAAAAGGTGCCAGAACTCCGCCAAAAAGGTTGAGGGTTTTCCTTAATAAGTCATAGTATTTTTCCTCTTTTACTACAATTGCGCCACCAACAACATCGGCATGACCATTGAGAAATTTAGTTAGTGAATGAACCACAATATCCGCACCTAATTTTATCGGTTGCTGGAGGATTGGGCTAGCAAAGGTGTTATCCACAATTAGCAGGGCATTTCTTTTGTGACACATTTGAGCAATACGGGCGATATCACAGAGAACCAATGTCGGATTGCCCGGAGTTTCAATAAATACCAATCGGGTTTCTGGATTAAAAGCCCTTGCCACTTCATCTAAATTACTGCCATCAACAAAACTGGTCTTTATTCCCCAACGGCTGAAATGGTTTTTAAATAAAGTAACCGTCGGACCGTAAACCGCCTGAGAACAAATAACATGCTCTCCAGCGGAACAGAGCCCGGCAACGAGAGTTTGTATCGCCGCCATTCCGGAGGCGGTAGCCAGCCCTTTTACCCCGCCCTCCAACTGAGCGAGACAATTTTCCAATAGTTCAACGGTGGGATTGAGCATCCGCGAGTAGATATAACCGGTGGTCTTACCGGCAAACAAATCGGCACCGTGTTGAAAGTCGCGAAAACTAAAGGTTGAGGTCGCATAGATTGGAGAAACAATCGGTCCGCCCCGGGTTGTGGGCGAACTCCCATGAATACACAAAGTTTTAATATCAAAATTCTCTTTCATTTTTTCTCCTTTCAATATCTACAATGCCATCGCCCTGCCATTTGTCAACATTTTGCCACTTGACTTATGGTTATTGCCTGCTTATTATTGTGATGGTGTTGAGTTTGATATTATTCACTTTCGCTTTAAGTCAAGAGCGACTGGATTACGAGATAAAACTCGGACCGTTCACAATAGGCTCAATGAGATTAGAGAAACTGCCCCCGGATACAATCGCCAGTGTGGATTTTGAACACTTTCGGGCCGAGGTGAAATTGGCGGGTGCAATCTCTTTTCTTTTTTGGGCAGAGTATCATCTTGAGACTTGGTGTGATAAAAAGGAGCTGCTTCCCCGCCGTTCTTATAAAAGGACAAAAGAGAAAAACTATCGCTCGGAGTGGAGTGCCAGTTATGAACCCGGGATAGTCCGCTATTCCGACGGGAAGAGTTATCCTTTGCCCGATTCGGCTCGAGATATCCTTACCCTCTGGTTTTACCTGCGGACGCTTGACTGGAAAAAAGAAAAAAGTAAAGTGCTGACCGCTCATATTGACCGGAAGAACTGGCGCCTCTCGTTTCTGGTAACCGGTGAGGAGAAGGTGATTACCCCTCTTGGTGAGTTTGATTGTGTCGTCGTTTCACCTCAGCGGGAAAGTCCAATAGGGACGGTTTTTATCTCTCAGGACCGGCTCCGCCTCCCGGTAGTGATTCGAACCCGGATTGGTGGATTCACCGCAACCGCCTCCCTGCGAGGTGCATTATTTCTCCAGGACCAATAAGGAGGAAGATGGGGCTGTATGCGGTGATTCTCTGTGGTGGTAAAGGCGAGCGGTTCTGGCCCAAGAGCCGGACCAGTCTGCCTAAGCAGTTTGCAATTTTATTTGGGAGAAAGTCTTTGGTCAGAACTACCAGCGAACGTATCAGGAAACTATGTCCCCTTAACCAGCAGTTATTTGTTGCACCGCAACCTTTGGGAAAAATTTTACTTAAAGAGGTGGCGGCGAAGAAAAAAAATATTCTCCTTGAGCCCGCGCGGCGGGACACCGCTCCGGCGATTGGTCTCACCGCTACCGTCATTTCCCGGGGCGACCCACAGGGGATAATGGTAGCCCTTCCGGCAGACCACATAATCTATCCCCGGGAGAAATTTCTCAGCGCCGTCCGACTGGCGGTAGCGGTGGCAAGAAAGGGATATCTGGTTACATTTGGGATTACTCCTGCCCGTCCTGATACCAGTTATGGGTATATTCATCTTGGAGAGAAGATTTACCAAAAAAATGACCTCACTGCCTATCGCGTCCTGGCGTTTAAAGAAAAACCGGACTCGGAGACCGCCCGAAAGTACCTTCAGAATGGTTCTTATCTCTGGAATTCAGGGATATTTGTCTGGCGGGTGGATGTGGTCCTCTCGGCGTTCCAGCGTTACCTCCCGGATTTTCACGCCCAGCTGATGAAGTTTAGCCAGACCATCGGCACCGTCAGAAAAGCAGCGGCAATTAAACAGCTTTACCGTCAAGCGCCGACAATTTCAATTGACTACGCAATAATGGAAAAAGCCGACAACGTGGCGGTAGTTAAGGCACCTTTTCACTGGGACGATGTTGGCTCCTGGCTTGCATTAGAAAGATACTTTCCGAAAGACGAGCAGGGTAATGTCGTGAAGGGGTTATGGTTTGGGAAGGAGACAAAAGGGTGCATTATCTTCAGCGAAGAAGGGGTTATAACCACTTTAGGAGTGAACAACTTAGTAATTGTGCGGAGCCACGATGCGGTTTTGGTTGCCGAAAAGGGGGCAACCTCAGAGATAAAAAAACTCCTCAACGAGATGGCAAAACACCCGAAAGGTAAAAAGTTCCTATGAAATTGCTCTTTGCCACCCGAAATTCAGACAAAGCGAAAGAAATCCGCCAGATGCTAACAGAAAAAAATGATTTATCAATACAGGTTCTTACCCTCAGCGACCTCGGTCTAAATATAGAATTAGTAGAGGATGGCAGCACATTTTTAGAAAATGCACAAAAAAAGGCCCGTCAGGTTTATGCGGTGATTCGGCAAGAGGGGAAAGACGATATCGCGGTTTTGTCCGAGGATTCCGGTCTGGAGATAGACGCGCTGGGAGGAAAACCGGGGGTGACATCAAAAAGATTTGCGGGAGAAACATCAACTGCCAATGAGCGTAATCGCCACGTCTTAGAACTTATGGCTGATCTCCCCGAGGAATGTCGCCGCGCCCGATTCCGTTGTGTAATGTGTCTGATTGACTCTACCGGCAGAGAAAAAATATTTGAGGGCATCTGCGAGGGTAAAATTGCCCACGCGATTCGGGGCAACTCGGGATTTGGCTATGACCCAATTTTTATTCCTGAAGGATATACCCAGACATTCGGCGAATTAGGGGATGAGGTGAAAAACAAAATTAGCCATCGGGCGAAGGCTTTCCACCAGGTAATCTCTTTTCTCAAAGTTTGACTTTCTCCAAAACCAGTTATATTATTTTTTTATTAGACTTATTTTGCGCTCATCCTGAATACTGCTGAAAGCAGCGAAGGATTCGGGGAGTAGCGCAGCCTGGTTAGCGCACCACGCTTGGGACGTGGGGGTCGCTGGTTCAAATCCAGTCTCCCCGATGCGCCTGTAGCTCAGCAGGATAGAGCATCGGATTTCTAATCCGATGGCCGGGGGTTCAAATCCCTCCAGGCGCGTTTATTAAAAGAGTGAAGTGGTCGGTCTCACTTACGGAGAGGTGTCATTGCGAGGCTTTTTCTTTTTCCGTCATTGCGAGGAGCAAAGCGACGAGGCAATCTCATTCCGGGGAGATTCCTCGCTTTGCGAGGAACGGAGTCTCATTTGCTCAACCGCCAATGAGATTCCCACGCCTCCTTCGGAGGCTCGGAATGACAAAAGAAGACAAAGGCTGTTTAGTAAAACTCAGGAGGCGTTAAATGAAAGGGATTAGATATTTATTACCGTTACCGGCTGTTTTTTTAATTATTGCTTTCCTCTGGGGGTGTGGAGTAATTGGTGGACCCCCCGGTAATATGGAAATCGGTGCCGCCACTGACAGCACCGTCCAAATCACCTGGACAACACCGCCGGAAGGGGTTCCAGATAGTTTCCTGATTTACTTCTGCCCAATTACCGATTCCGCCTTTATTATTATCGGTCATACAAGTGCCAACACCTACATTCACAACCCCGCCGGGCTCACCGGCAGATACCAGGTCTCAGCGCTCTTTGCCGGGAAAGAGTATAAATCAAAGACCGTCCTTTCAACAATCCCCAAACATACCCCGGCTAAAACACTCTACGAACTGGATGGGATTGGCGACGCCGGTTATGGTTGGAACCGGGACACTGGCACCGCCCGGGTCTATTCAGTCCGTCAGATTGGGAATATCGACAAAGTAGACTTTTACATTACCGACTTCTCCACCGGCTCAATTTTACCCTATTCCATTGCCAGCCCGGATATGGGTCCGGCTGACCCCAGCGGCACCGTTCCGCCAGGGGATTGGCGGATAACTGGATTCACCGACCCGCTTAGCGAAGAAAATGCGCCCCTGCCAGCGATAGCGACGACCGATACTTGCTATTTTAAATACACTCAAATCCCTGCCGACTCGCTCCCAGCACTGATTGGCTGCTACCTTAAGAACGAACGGCACTACGCCCTCATCAAAGTTACTAAGATTAATACTCAAAACGCCACGGTGGAACTGGAAAGTTGGTTTCAACTACTGCCAGATTTCAGACTAATTCACCATTGACTCTATCAAAATGGAGTACCAACCGGATAAAAGGATTGCCGAGGCGTTTGACAACTTAGAAAAGAAGATTGAAGGGCTGCTGGGAATTATCCACCAGCTACGGGAGGAGAACAAAAGACTGAAACAGCAGCTCACCGAACTCCAAAAATTGCGTGCCGAGGCGCTGCATCAGTTAAATAATATTATTGACAAAATTGAAACTTTGTTGTAATCTTTAAAATAAGGGAGCCGATGGAAAAGTTTGTGATAAAAGTTTTTGGCAGTGAATATAATATCAAAGCCGACCGCGACGGCGAATATATTTTGAAAGTTGCGGAAATTGTTGATAAAGAGATGAGAGAAATCAGCAACCTTTACCCACAGAGCTCTACTAACCAGTGCGCTGTTCTCGCCTGCCTCAACTTCGTGGATAAATCTTTCCAAAAAGAAGAGGCTCAGATTGAGTGGGTTCGTCGCCGCATCGGTATGCTCATTGAAAAATTGGCGATGGTAGATTAGGCTCCCTGCGGTGTTTGTGATAGTGGCTGAGTCTTGAGCCAACACTTGTTTAATGGGGACTACGATAGAAGGGTGGAGTGCTGCTCTATTTTTGAGTAACGCGAAGCCCCTCTGAGGTCCCCACCTATCTTGAGGGTTCAGAGACCGCCCTGCACGGCACCAGCAGGGATTTTATTTTTTACCTGGGAGGAGAAATATGGTTTGGAATATCGTCTTTACCATCGGTATTACGATGGTGTTAGCGGCTTTAGGTTTTGGACTTGGTTTTTTCTTGAGCCGGCGATTTACCCGTTGCTACATTGCCACTCAAGAGGAGGAAGGACGAAAAATTATTGCCAACGCCAAGAAGGAGGCGGAGGAGGAGTTAAAAAAAGCCCGGCAGGAGGCAAAAGAGGAGTGGGAACGAGAACGGGTAAAATTTGAGGCCCAATATGCTGCGTCACGCCGGGAACTTGAACGATTAGAACAGAAACTTAACGAACGGGAAACGCTACTCGCCCGGCGGGAAAGTGTCCTCACTCAGAAGGAAGCGGATTTAATTAAAAAAGACCGTGACCTTGCTGCCCGGGAAAAACTTATCCGAGCAAAGATGGAAAGGGTTGACCAGTTGATTGAACAGGAGAATACCCGGCTGGAACGGCTCGCCGGCCTTTCTTCGGAGGAGGCGAAGCGGGAACTTTTTCGTAACCTTGAGAATGAGGTACGGCTTGAAGCGGCGCGGATGATGCGGGAAATAAAGGAAGAGGCGAGGGCGCAGGCCGAGGCCGAGGCGCGGGAGTTGATTACTGCGGCGATTCAGCGGTGTGCAGTTTCTCATACCGCCGAAACAACGGTTTCGCTGGTGAACTTACCCTCGGATGAGTTGAAGGGGCGGATTATTGGTAGAGAGGGGCGCAATATCAGAACATTTGAATCGCTCACCGGTGTTGAGGTAATGATTGATGATACCCCGGGCGCGATTATAATTTCCGGCTTTGACCCAATTCGCCGAGAGATTGCCCGGCTGGCGATGGAGAAGCTCCTCGCTGACGGCAGGATTCATCCTGCCCGGATTGAAGAGGTGGTTGCTCAGACTAGACAAGAAATAGAGAAAATTATTAAATCAACCGGTGAAGGGGTAATTCTGGAACTCGGTATTGTCGGGCTTCATTCGGAACTAGTAAAACTTTTGGGTCGGTTGCGGTATCGCACCAGTTTCGGGCAGAATGTCTTGCTTCACAGCAAAGAGGTGGCCTATCTCAGTTCATTAATGGCGCAAGAGTTAGAGCTGGACCCAGCAATTGCCAAGCGGGCGGGGCTACTCCACGATATCGGTAAGGCCGCCGACCAGACGATGGAAGGGACCCACGCCCAGATTGGTGCGGAACTTAGCCGTCGTTATGGAGAGGACCCGGTCGTGGTCAACGCCATTGCCGCCCATCACGAAGAGACGCCTTTAGCCTCACCCTATGCCTTCCTTGTTGCTGCGGCTGACAGTATTTCTGGCTCGCGACCGGGTGCCCGGCGGGAGAGTCTGGAAACTTATATCAAACGGGTTGAGAGTTTGGAGGCTATTGCCGCTTCTTATCCCGGTGTAGAGAGGGCTTATGCGGTGCAGGCAGGGCGGGAAATCCGGGTACTGGTGGAACCAGACCAGGTTTCGGAAGAAGAGGCGAGGGAACTCGCCGCCCGCATTGCCGCTCAGATTGAATCGGAAGCGAAAAAAGACCACGGGACATTTCTTAGGTATCCCGGGCAGATTAAAATTATGGTGATTCGGGAGACGCGCTGGGTGGATTATGCCCATTAAGCGGATATGAGCCGGGTTTTATTTTTAGGGGATGTGTGTGGCGAGGCAGGGCGTCGGGCTATTCAACAGATACTTCCCCGGCTTAAAATGGAACTCAACCCCGATTTCATTGTGGTCAATTGCGAGAATGCTGCGGGCGGATATGGGATTACCCCGCGCTTGGCTGAAGAGTTCTTCCGTATCGGGGTAAACTGTCTGACGACTGGCGACCATGCTTTTGACCGAAAGGAGGTGTGGGATTACCTTTCCCAAGAGCCCCGAATCCTTCGCCCCGCCAATTTCCCCTCATCAGCACCGGGACGGGGGTGGGCGGTTTTCCCGATACCAGACCAAACTCCAATCGCTAAGATAGTTATTATCAATCTGATTGGCAGGGTTTTTATGAAACCGGTTGACTGTCCATTTCAAAGAGTAGCCCAGGTCCTTAGGGAAACCGAGGGTGTTACCCCGTTAGTGTTAGTAGATTTTCACGCCGAGGCGACTGCGGAAAAACGGGCGATGGGCTGGTTTCTAGACGGCAGGGTTTCGGCGGTTTTGGGCACCCATACTCATATTCAGACCGCGGACGAGGAGCTTTTACCCCAAGGGACCGCCTATCTTACCGATGTTGGTATGTGCGGGGCGTTTGACTCAATCCTGGGTATGAGAAAGGACCTCTCCCTGCGCCGAATGACCGAGATGGTCCCGGTGCGGCTGGAACCCGCCCTTGGTGACCCTCGCATCAACGGGGTGATAGTTGTTATTGACGAAAATACCGGCAAAGCCACTCACATTGAAAGAGTTGTCCGTTACTTAGAGGTTCAATAGCGGTTTAAGGTATTTACCGGTCCAGGAGTTTGGGCAGCGAGCAACTTCTTCCGGCGGACCGGCACAAACAATTCTTCCACCCTCATCACCCCCTTCCGGACCTAAATCAATAATCCAGTCAGCGCACTTGATTACCTCAAGGTTGTGTTCAATCACCACCACCGTGTTCTGGCGGTCAACCAGCCGGGTTAAGACCCCAAGTAGTAACCGGACATCCTCAAAGTGTAAACCGGTGGTGGGTTCATCTAAGAGGTAAAGGGTCCGACCGGTTGCGATTTTTGACAACTCCTTTGCCAGTTTCACCCGCTGAGCCTCACCACCGGAAAGGGTTGGTGCTGGTTGTCCTAATTTGATATAACCTAAGCCTACATCTTTGAGGAGTTTCAGTCTTCGCTCAATTGCCGGCACATTCATAAAGAACTCATAAGCCTCATCCACCGTCATTGCTAAGACGTCGCTGATATTCTTCCCTTTATATTTAACATCCAAGGTCTCCCGGTTATACCGCTTCCCCTTACAGACGTCGCAGGTGACATAGACATCGGGCAAAAAATGCATCTCCACCCGGATAATTCCGTCACCGGCACAGGCTTCGCACCTTCCACCCCGGACATTAAAAGAGAACCTTCCCGGTTTATAGCCGCGCATCCTCGCCTCTTTGGTTTTAGCAAAAAGTTCCCGAATCGGGGTAAAGGCATTAGTATAGGTGACCGGGTTGGAGCGGGGTGTTCGACCGATAGGTGACTGGTCAATATTTATCACCTTGTCAATCTTATTCAACCCTAAAATCCGCGTATGAGCCCCGGGCTTCTCGGGCGAATTGTAGAAATGGCGGGCTAAAGCCCGATATAAAATATCGGTCACCAGGGTGCTTTTCCCTGACCCGGAAACACCGGTAATACAGACAAATAGTCCTAACGGGATGGCGACATTGATATTCTTTAGATTGTTTTCCCGGCACCCCTCAATTATTATCTCACCCAAACAGGGTCGGCGCCGGGTCAAAGGCAGTTCAATCTTTTTCTTCTTGGCGAGATAGGCACCGGTGAGCGAGTTCGGGCAAGACTTAATCTCCTCTGGCGTCCCCTGGGCAACAACCCAGCCTCCGGAGGCGCCCGCACCGGGTCCAAGGTCAATCACCCAGTCCGCCTCCAGAATCGTCTCCTCATCATGCTCAACGACAATCACCGTATTACCCAAATCCCGCAAACCTTTCAGGGTCTGGAGTAATTTTCGGTTGTCCCGCTGGTGCAAGCCGATTGAGGGCTCATCCAGAATGTAAATCACGCCCACCAGACCGGAGCCAATTTGAGTTGCTAAACGCACCCTTTGCGCTTCACCGCCACCGAGGGTCTCGGTTCTGCGGTCAAGGGTTAAATAGTCCAGTCCGACCGCCTGCAAAAAGCCCAATCGCCGGCGTATCTCCTTGATTACCTCCCGAGCAATCGCCTCCTCCTTCGGCGCCAGTTTCAACTCGCTAAAGAAACGCCCGGCATCTTTAATTGAGAACCTGGTCACCTCAGCGATATTCAAACCCTGAATCTGCACCGCCAGCGCCTCCGGCTTTAACCTTGCGCCCCGGCACTTCGGGCAGGGGAGAACCGACATAAATCTTTCTACCCATTCCCGGCGGGATTCTGATTCACTCTCCTTATGGACCCGGGTTAAATACGGGATTAGCCCTTCATACCGGTCCTCCCAGGAGTACTCCCACTCATCATCTTCGTATTTAAACTTCAACTCCTCCTCTGTCCCATAAAGAATCACCCTTTTTGCTATTAAAGGCAACTCCTTCCAGGGTGTTGATAACTTAAAATGGTATTTCCGGCTGAGCGTCTCCAGCTTACTTAAAAACCAATCGCTCCGCTCCCGGACCATCCCCCAGGGCGCAATCGCGCCATCTAATATTGAAAGGTTGGGGTCGACAACGAGCCGCTCCGGGTCAATCTCCATCCTCGTTCCGAGACCGTGGCACTCCGGGCAGGCGCCATAGGGTGAGTTAAACGAAAATAGCCGGGGTGAAATCTCTTCAAAAGAAAAACCGCACTCCGGACAGGCAAAACTGGTAGAAAATACCCGCTCCTCGCCTTTCACTTTCCCTTTTCCCCCTGATAGGACCACGAGGCAGCGCCCTTGCCCTTCCTTCAAAGCCAGTTCCACCGAGTCCGCCAGCCTTTTCCGTACCTCCTCGCGCACCGTCAGCCGGTCTATCACCAGTTCAATATTGTGCTTTTTATACTTCTCTAAGACCGGCGCCGCTTCAATCTCGCAGATTTCCCCATCAACCCGAACCCGGATATAACCCCGGCGCTTCGCTTGATTCAAAAGGTCCCGGTATTCGCCCTTTCTGCCTCGCACCAAAGGCGCGAGAATAACCAGACCGGTCCCGACCGATTCGCTCATAAGATTATCAACAATCTGGTCAATGGTCTGGGAACTTATCGGCTTATTACACCTCGGGCAGTAAGGCTTACCGACCCGGGCGAAAAGCAGACGGAGATAATCGTAAATCTCGGTGGTCGTACCGACAGTAGAACGGGGGTTTTTGGCGCTAGTCCGCTGTTCTATCGCAATCGCCGGGGAGAGCCCGGTAATCTGGTCGCAATCCGGCTTTTCCAGCATCCCTAAGAACTGTCGGGCATAAGCGGATAAAGACTCAATATACCTTCTCTGCCCCTCGGCATAAATAGTATCAAAAGCCAGAGAAGACTTGCCCGAACCGGAAATCCCGGTGATTACCACCAGTTTATTGCGAGGAATATCAAGATTGATATTTTTCAGATTATGTTCCCGCGCTCCGCGAATGGAAATGACTTCATCTGACATCGGGAAGTTAAGTATAGAACCGCTCGGCATCGGGTCAAGGAGACCGGCTGACTCTACTTTTGGGGCTCAATGCCACCAAGTTTCCGCACAACATCCTGGACAAGTCGGCCACACCCCTTTGCGTTCTTCTTAATTTCTTTCCCGCTAAAACGAAGAATCCGCCACCCGCCTACGGTCAAATCATTATCTCGGGTCCGGTCAATTTCTGCCTTTTCCCTGCCTGAATGGTAAATGTCGCCGTTACACTCAACGTCCAATTCTCCCTCTCGGCAGAAGACCGCGATATCAAGAAAATACCCTTTATCTCCCTGGCGAACATAAAATTGCCTTTCCGGCTTTAGCCCGAGACTTTCCAATTCCTGGTATAGTCTCTCCTCAATCGGACTGGTGTGATAAAGGTCGTTAATCTCCTTAGCTCGGAGGAGCTTCTCTAATGTTGTTGGAATAAAAACAATTCGGCGCCAGCGTCGGCTCGGGATTGCGCGGGGCAATCGCAATAATTCGCCAATCGCTATCCGGTAATACAACTCACTTGCCCGCCTGTGCCTCGGCTCATCGGGCAAAAGTTCAATCCGCTTCACCTTCCTAATATCCTTAACCTCGGCATAATAGTTCACCGCCCAAGCCTCGGTAGCAAAGACCTTCGTTTGATAAAAAGCGATAAACTTGATTTTTTCCAAACCTTCTGGTGCAGACCTGACCGGAATCCGATACCAGTGCTCCTCCCTCAAAATTGCCCAGTCCTTCTTTCTGGGGATTACCGCTACCAGTGCTGGCGTCTCACCGCTCACCTCTTTTATTCTCGCCCAGGACCTTCTGCCTGAACACGGGTTATTTTTCATCCTCAACAATTTATTCCCCCAAACCAATTCGGTCAATACTGACTCAACCGCTTGACTCAATCAACCCTGGCTTGATAATAAGTGCGTGCCGGTAAACTTTTCCTATTTAGGACCAACCCTGGCTTTACTCAGCGCGGTTTTGTGGTCGTTGGCGGTGATTCTATTTAAAAAGAGCGGGGAGACGGTTCATCCCTGGTCGCTTAACATCTTCAAAAACATTGTTGCCACCCTTTTACTATTCCCAACAATGGCCATCTTCGGCGAGAGGCTCATCCGTCCGGTTCCGCTTCGGGATTATTTCCTTTTTGCTCTCAGTGGTATTCTCGGAATGGCGATCGGCGACACCCTCTTCTTTATGAGCCTCAACCGCATTGGTGCTAGTCTCTCGGCAATTGTTAGCTATATGTACAGCCCATCACTCATCCTTATTTCCTTACTGTTCTTAAAAGAAACACTTAACCCCTTACAAATTCTGGGAGCGATACTGATTCTCAGTGCCCTGTTATTAACTACCCAGATAAAACTCCCCCAAAACCTCACCCGGAAAGGACTGGTAGTTGGCATCCTCTGGGGCATTCTATCAACCCTCGGCACCGCAATTAGTGTGGCAATAATCAAACCTCATCTCAGCGCCACCCCATTACTATGGGCGACACAGCTGCGCCTCCTCGCCGGCACCATCGGGCTTATTCTCATCATTATCTTTCTTCCTCATCGCAAAACCGTCATCTCCTCGCTATTTGCTTTAAGGGGGTTTGGCTATGCCCTGGGTGGGACGATTATCGGGACCTATCTCGCCCTGGTCGTTTGGCTCGGTGGGATGAAATTCACTCAGGTCTCAATCGCCGCACCACTAAACCAGACCAGTGGCATCTTTATCCTCATCCTGGCTGCCCTCCTGCTCAAAGAGCCAATCACCTTAAGAAAACTATTAGCCATCTTCATCGCCTTCATTGGGGCTACCCTCGTCTTCCTCGGGTGACGGCAACCACTTTTCACCTTGTCCCTTAAGCCCTCCGGTTAAACTTGACATTCACTCACAATTCCTTTAAACTCAAGTAACAACTAAAGGATTTATGACGACAAGAAACATTATTATTTTCAGTGGTGCACTATTGATTGCCGCACTCATCCTCGGTATCTTCTTTTATGCCGGCAGAAGAGCCGAACACACTATCAAGGTTACCGGCTACGCCAGCAAAGGGTTTGAATCGGACATCGTCAAATGGAGCTTGACCATTACCAGCCACACCTCCCTCACCGATATTGCCGGCGGTTACAAAAGCCTAAAAAATCAGGTTAACAGCCTCATTGACGCCCTTACCAAAACCGGTATCTCCCTTACTGAAATTACCATTCAGCCACCATCGGTCAATCCCATCTGGGGCGAAGGCAGACAGATTGGCTACGCCCTCCGGCAATCGCTCTTCCTCATCACCACCAATATCGCAAAGGTAGAAAGTCTGGCGCGCAATCCGGACTTCATCTACGAAAAAGGTATCCTTTTGGAAAACTCCTCTCTGGAATACAACTACACCAAAATTGACGAACTCAAAAAAGAGCTCCTTGCTAATGCGACCAAAGACGCATTCAGCCGGGCGCAGGAGATTGCCCGCAGTGCCGGCGCCCGCCTCGGTAAAATCGTCTCTGCCCGCCAAGGGGTGTTCCAGATTACCGAACCTTACTCAACTGAAGTCAGCGACTATGGCATTTTCAGCACCGCCACCAAAAACAAAGAGATAAAAGTAACCGTCTCCGCCAGTTTTGTGATAAGATAGCGGGCACTATCCGCTCTGCTCCGGCTACCCCAAAGACATTGACAAAAGTGTCTGGGGTTTGTGAGAAATAGAATGAACTCCTGAAAAAAAGAGGTTTTCGCCCAAAAGGCAAGGTCGCATTTTCACTTTTGATAACGCCGATTGAATTATACTTGACCAATCTCAAATAATGGATATATTGGGTATATTCGAACTTCAATAAGGCGATGCGATTAACATCAAGAAGTTTATCAGCTCCCCCGCTTACTTATGGAGCGGTAATATTGAATAAAGAAAAATTTATCGAAACCCTATCCGAAATTTATGCCCAAAATAATTTAACATCCCTCAAAAATAAAATAATTGCGCTGAAAGAGATTATAATTAACTATAACAATGACAAGGAGGGTATATTAAATATTGATGTCAATGGAGATACAATTTCCTTACGGAAGGATGTTCTAATTTCTGAATTGAATCAAATATTGGAATCGCAAACGCCGGAAAGGGCGAAATATTATCTCAAAAGATTGGCATGTGGGCTGCAACGAGTAAAGACAAACAAAATCAACGACATAAATCTCCTCCGCTGGAAAGAATATGATGAAATTATTACCGACAGCCTTTGGATTTTAGATAAAAGAGATACCTCCGGTGCCCATCTTGGTTGGTATTGGGGGAATTTTATCCCGCAAATTCCTCATCAGCTAATGCTAAGATATACCAAAAAGGGCGATTGGGTTTTAGATACTTTTGTTGGCAGTGGAACAACATTAATTGAGTGCAGAAGGTTAGGCAGGAATGGAATCGGGATAGAGTTAAACCCTGATGTAGCCCAAAAGGCAAAGGAATTGATTGAAAAAGAGCCAAATAGAGATAAAGTTGTCAGTGGAGTAATTATAGGGGATAGTAGAACGGTAGATATAAAAGAGATTTTGGGAAGATATAAAATTACCCAAGTTCAACTTCTTATTATGCATCCCCCATACCACGATATTATTAAGTTTTCAAAAGACGAAAGAGACCTTTCAAATGCGAAAAATACTGAAGAATTTTTGAAAATGTTTGGGGAAGTGTTAGACAATGCAACCCCCTTCTTAGAAAAAGAAAGATATTTTGCTCTTGTGATCGGGGATAAATATTCTAAAGGCGAGTGGATACCCTTAGGTTTCTATTGTATGCAGGAGGTATTAAAAAGAGGATATTTATTGAAGAGTATAATTGTAAAAAATTTTGAAGAGACAAGGGCAAAGAGAAATCAAAAGGAACTCTGGCGATACCGAGCATTAGTCGGCGGATTTTATGTTTTCAAGCATGAATATATAATGCTATTTAAAAAATAGTATGAGAACCCATGTTTTTATAGTGAATGATAATACCTTCCGAAGTCATTTATAGTACTTATTTGCCGGAACAGGAGCAAAAGAAGAAGACGAAGATATTAGTTTGTTATCGGATATAAAGAGGGTTAGACCAGGGGATTTTGTTCTTTTTTATATTGAAGCAACCACAAGAGTAAAAGGTGGTTTTTATGAAATTTTTAAAGTTGCTGACCAAACGCCGCTGGTATTTCATGTGCCTGGACAAGATGGTTTCCAACCCAACCTGGGCAAAAAACTTATTTATCGAACACTCCTTGAACCATATGAGGTGTATTCTGAAGGTGTGCCAGAATGGGAAGCATTGGATAAGCTTCCTGTGTATGCAACAGAAATTCAATGGAGTTTGATTTATAGGAAATTGAAAGGCAAAAGAGGTTGTACACCATTGCTTCCCTGGGAAGCACAAAGATTAATGGATATGATAAGAGATAAAAATGGAGGACGACCAATCGCCACCAGTCAGTTTACCGGAGGATTCGACTGGGATATAAACAACAGAAGAATAATAACAACCCAAAAGCGAGATAATTATCCCTATCCAAGAAATTTCAATTTTAAGGTATTGGAATCAATTCGTAAATTACAAAAACAGAAAAGAGCATATGAGGTTCATCTTCAATTATATTTTACCGAAAACATCGGAATTGACCAAACGTTAAACCCTATAATTGGAAACAATTTAGTTTGGTTCGGAAATGAGGTTGCTTGTGGTGTCGGCATGCAAAAGATAGATATCTTGACTATCTCTCAAACTGGAGAGAAAAAAGAGTATAGACTAATTGAATTGAAATATAAACCTGTCCACCCGGAAATCGTTGAGCAGATAGAATACTATGTAAACTGGGCATCTCCGCATTCCGGGAGACATTTAGATGGTGCATTTGATTGGAATATACAACCTGTAATTGTTGCCCCGCCGCATAATTCCAAGAACTGGCAATCTGTTGTCAACGCCCTCAGAAATTATAAGAATAAACAAATTTCATTACCTATCCTTTATTTTGAATTTAACGTTGAGTGCGGAGAAGGAGAAGGTATAACTTTCAGCCGAATAGATTACAAAAATGAAACCACCAGTTCATAAACCAGCGTATAAAGAGCAAGTCAAAGATTTTCCGACAATTACCAGGGCGAGCCTTTTTAGTCTAAGCGGTTAGTCGCCTCTGAACTTTAATAGACCAAAATTGCCCGTCAATTTTGGTTTAAGTTTTTGTTTTTCATATTGTTATAAATTTGGGGGTGGTTGGGGTAGCTATGGAGAGGAGACTTCCCATGGGGGTTACATAGTGAATAGGATTGAGCGAATCGGATTTAGTAATTGTGAAAGTTAGCTGGCTTCTTTTTGGGTTTGTTTTGCCCGAGATTGCGAATTTTCTTTAATCAGGCGCCTTTGTTTGTGCATCAGGTCTTATTTCTGCTAAAGAATGAGGGTGAACCGTTTTAATTGAAATAGAGGTTAATGTTTGGGTATTTTCCCTCATTAAACCAAATGCAGAATTTTCTTGACTCTAAGAAGAGATAAATTATGATTTTTGTCTTATGCAAAGCGCCCCACTTTCAGAATCCAGTAGACTGGAGAGTATCGACCGGTCTGATGAGACCATTGCTTTAATTGAGGGGTTGAGCGGACAAAGGGTTCAGGACTGTTATCAATGCGGTTGTTGCACTGCCGGTTGCCCAGTGGGTGAGTTTATGGAGCCACCACCAAGTAAGGCGCTCAGACTTTTGCAGTTGGGTCGGGTGGAGGAGGTTTTGAATAGTGAGGGCATCTGGTTGTGCGCGAGTTGTTTAGTGTGTGGAACGAGGTGCCCCCGGAATGTTGATTACGCCCAAATTGCGGAGGCGTGCCGGGTGATTGTTCTGCGCCGGAAGATAAGCAAGGTTGACCCGGACCAGGTAACCCAATTTGACCTTCAGGATGTGCCCCAGCAGGCGTTTATCGCCTGTTTTCGTAAGTTCTCAGTATGAGGTTGACCTATTATCCGGGTTGCACCCTTTATACCAAGGCAAGAAATCTTGACCAGTGCGGAAGGGTGGCGTTAGCCAGACTTGGAATTGAATTGGTGGAGCTGCCCTCATGGAACTGTTGCGGTGCAATCTATAACACTGCCAGTGACGACCTGGCGGCGCAGGTTGGACCGGTGCGAAATCTGGCAAAGGCGAGTCAATTTGGCGATAAGGTAGTTACCCTTTGTGCTGCCTGCCATAATGTTTTAAAAAGGGCAAACAACCGGCTTAACGCACCGGGTCAAGTAGAGGAAAGGAGACGGCTGCTGGATTTTGTTGACGAGCCCTTTGAGCGAGAGGTGGCGGTTGTCCACTATCTTGAGGTTTTGAAAGAGGAGCTGGGTTGGAAAAGAATTAAGGAGATGGTGAAAAAGCCTTTGGGGTTGAAGGTCGCGTCTTATTATGGCTGTTTGATGGTGCGCCCAAAGGATGTGCTAAATTTTGACGACCCGGAGAATCCGGTGGTGATGGATGAGTTGATGGGGTGCCTGGGCGCTCTTCCGGTGCGGTTTGATTTTAAGAGTGAGTGTTGCGGTGGCTATCTGGTGGTTAATCGGCGGGCGGTGGCGATGGGTTGCGCCCGAAGGATTCTGAGGAATGCTCGGGACTGGGGGGCAGAGGTGGTTGTGACCACCTGTCCGCTCTGTCAGTATAACTTAGAAAGTGCTCAAGCGGGGATGGAGTGGGAAGGCGAGCGGATGCCGGTTTTTTATTTTACCCAACTTCTGGGTCTGGCGCTCGGTTTGGAGGAGAAGGATTTGGGGTTTAAGGACAATAAAATTGACCCGGCACCATTTTTGAAAGAAAAGGGGCTGATGTGAGCGCGAAGCTTGGTGGAAGGAGGGTAGGGGTTTTCATCTGCCATTGCGGAATAAACATTGCCGGGGTGGTTAAAATTCCTGAGTTAGTAGAACGGGTGAAAAAACTCCCGGATGTGGTAACGGTGTTAGATTATGTTTACCTCTGTTCGGACCCGGGGCAGAAACTCATCCGGGAGACGACTCAGAAGGAGCGGCTGGATGGGGTGGTGGTCGCCTGTTGTTCGCCGACCTTGCATGAAGCCACATTTCGCAAGGCGGTGAAGGAGGCGGGGCTGAATCCGTATCAGTGTGAGATTGCTAACATCCGGGAACATTGCTCCTGGGTAACAAAGGACCGCGATTCTGCTACCGAAAAGGCCGAAGGGATTATTGCTACGATGCTGGCGAAGGTGCGTTTTAATTTGCCATTGGAGCCAATCCCGATTCGGATAATTAAGCGGGCGCTGGTAGTTGGGGCGGGGATTGCCGGGATTCAGACCGCCTTAGACATCGCCAATGCTGGTTATGAGGTGGTTCTGGTAGAGAAGGAGCCGTCAATTGGCGGTCATATGGCACAACTTTCCGAGACCTTCCCCACCTTAGACTGCTCGCAGTGCATTTTGACGCCGAAGACGGTTGAGGCGGGGAGGCACCCGAAGATAAAACTTTTGACCTATTCCGAGGTGTTAGAGGTGAGCGGGTTTGTCGGCAACTTCCGGGTAAAAATCCGCCAAAAGCCCCGCTATGTCTCCTTAGAGAAGTGCACCGGGTGTGGGGTATGCCTGGAAAAGTGTCCGGTGCGGGTGCCATCAGAATTTGACCGTAATCTAACAGAGCGCCGGGCGATTTATCGCCTCTTCCCCCAGGCGGTCCCGAATAAGGTGGTGATTGACCCCAAAAGTTGCCGGCAGTTGCAGGGGAAAAAGTGCGGGGTGTGCGCCAAGGTGTGTCCGGCTGAGGCGATTTGTTATGACGAGAGAGAGAAAATTGTTGAGGAGGAGGTGGGCGCAATTGTCCTCGCTACCGGGTATGAGTTGTTTGACATAAGTAAAATTGGCTCTTACGGGTTGGGCGTGGTGCCGGATGTGATTGACAGTCTGGCATTTGAACGCATCCTTTCCGCCTCCGGACCTTTTGCCGGGGAGGTTCGGCGTCCCTCTGATGGAAAGGTGCCAAAGCGGGTGGTTTTTGTCCAATGTGCCGGCTCGCGAGATAGCAATCAGGGTCTCCCTTACTGTTCCAAAATCTGCTGTATGTACACCGCCAAACACGCACTTTTGTTCAAACACCGGGTCCATGATGGCGAGGCGATTGTCTGCTATATTGATGTTCGGACACCGGGCAAAGGGTTTGAGGAGTTCTATCGCCGGGCTACTGATGAAGGGGTGCAGTATCTCCGTGGTAAAGTCTCTAAGATTTTCCGGCGTGGAGATAAGGTGGTGGTCTGGGCGACCGATACCCTGGCGGGTAAAAAGTTAGAGATTGAGGCGGATATGGTAGTTTTGGCGAGCGCGGTGGTGGCTAATCCTCAGGGCGTGGCGCTCGCCCGCAACCTAAAAATCGCACTGGATGGGAACGGGTTTTTGTCCGAGGCGCATCCGAAATTGAGACCGGTGGAGACCTTGACCGCCGGGTTTTTCCTCGCCGGTTGTGGGCAAGGACCAAAAGACATACCGGAGACGGTTGCCCAAGCATCGGCAGCTGCGGCTAAGGTTCTGGCGATGTTTGGAACCGCCGAACTCTTCCATGAGCCGGTGATTGCGGAAGTTGATGAAGAGGTTTGTGTTGGCTGTGGGAGTTGTGAGCGGACTTGTGCCTACGAGGCGGTGAAGGTGGATAAAGCCACCGGTAAGGCGAAGGTCCAGCCAGCAATGTGCGAAGGGTGTGGCGCCTGCGCGGTTAGTTGCCCTTCCGGGGCGATCAACCTAAGGAACTTCAGCAAAAAGGCGCTGGTAGAGATGGTGGATGTATGAACGACGCCTTAAGCCGGACACCCGAGGTGTCAAGCGGTAAGCGGATAGGGGCGGTTCTGGTGGTTGGTGGTGGTATCGCCGGGATTCAGTCGTCCTTAGAACTGGCTGAAGCCGGGTTTAAAGTCTATCTGTTAGACTCGGCGCCGGCGATCGGCGGGGTAATGGCGATGCTGGACAAAACCTTTCCAACCAATGACTGTTCAATGTGCATCCTGGCGCCGAAACTGGTCGGCACGGGTCGGCACCCCAATATTGAACTGATTACCAACGCTGAACTGATTGGGCTGGAAGGCGAGGCTGGTTCTTTCATCGCGACAATCAAACAGAAACCGCGCTATGTTATATTAGATAAGTGCACCGGGTGTATGGAGTGCGCCAAGGTCTGCCCGGTGCATATCCCTGACACCTATAATCAAAACCTCTCAGAGCGCCGGGCGATTTACAAACTGTTTGCTCAGGCAATCCCGAATGCGGCAACAATAGATAAAACCGGTAAAAGGGCACCCTGCCGGGACGCCTGCCCTGCCGGTGTTAATGCCCAGGGTTATATCGCGCTCATCCGGGAGCGGAAATTTAAGGAAGCCTATGAACTCGTCCGCCAGAGGCTACCTTTTGTCGGGGTATGTGGCCGGGTTTGTCATCACCCGTGTGAGGATAAGTGCAACCGCCGGGAGGTTGATGAGCCGGTTTCAATCCGGACCCTGAAGCGATTCCTTTATGATTGGGTGGCGAAAAATAATCCATCAGTTAGCTGGCTCAAGGAGCCGGTGCTCAAAAGGGCAGAGCGGGTTGCAATTATTGGTGGCGGTCCGGCCGGTCTTACCTGCGCGCTTGATTTGCGGCTCAAGGGTTATCAGGTGACCATATTTGAGGCAAGCAACAAACTTGGTGGGATGATGCGCTGGGGGATACCCGCCTATCGTCTGCCCCGAAAGGTGCTCGACCGGGAGATTGATGAGATTATTGAGACCGGAATTGAGGTGAAGTTGAATAGCCCGATAAAAACCACCGCCGAGATAAAGGGGCTCCTAAAAAACGGTTTCAAGGCGGTATTTATCGCCATCGGCGCCCAAAAAAGCCGGACGCTGAATATCCCGGGAATGAATTTAACCGGGATTCACCATGGAATTGAGTTCCTGCGGTCGGTTAATGGGGAGAATCCACCGGCAGAATTCGCTGAGCGGCGGGTGATTGTAATCGGCGGTGGTAATGTTGCGGTGGATTGTGCGCTGTGTGTCCGAAGGCTTGGTGCCCGAGAGGTGAAAATGGTCTGCTTAGAAAAAAGGGAAGAGATGCCGGCGCACGAATGGGAGATTGAAGAGGCGTTAAGCGAAGGGATAGAAATAGTAAACTCGGTGGGACCAAAAGAGATTAAGGGTGAAAATGGGAAAGTCGTCGGCTTAGAGACCATGGAATGCGTTCGGGTGTTTGATGAGGAGGGTCAGTTTAACCCTCAATACAACCCGGAAAATATCAACTTTTATCCCGCGGACATCGTCATATTAGCGATTGGTCAAGCGGTTGACTCCCAGGGGTTTGATGGGGTTGAACGCGGACCGGGTGGGACATTTAAGGTTGACCCGGTAACTTTTGAGGTAAAAGGTTTGCCCGGGGTTTTCTCAGGGGGTGATATGGTTTTAGGACCGGCATCGGTAATCCAGGCGGTTGCCCAGGGGCACGAGTCGGCAATCTCCATTGACCGCTATATAAATGGGGAGGATTTAAGTAAGGGAAGACCAGAACCGACTCCGGAGCCGGCAGAGCTAAAAGATTCGCTGGGCGCCCGACGCGGAGAGATTGTGCCGGTTCCCCGAGAGCAAGAGGCAAAAATAGACCGCAGAGCGAAGGGCGAAGAGCCGCCCGAGACCTGGGGCGAGATTAACCTCGGCTTTGATGAAGAACAGGCGGTAAAAGAGGCGCAGCGGTGTCTTGATTGTGGGGTTTGTTCCGAGTGCTTCCAGTGCCTCTCGGTCTGTGAAGCCAACGCAATTGACCATAACCAGAATCTAACGGAAAAGGAGATTTCAGTTGGGGCGGTGGTCCTTGCCGGCGGGTTCAAGGAGGAAAAGCCCATTGCCAATTTTGATTATGGCTACCGCCGACTCCCCAATGTAGTAACCAGCTTAGAGTTTGAGCGAATTCTTTCTGCTACCGGTCCATTTGCCGGCACCGTGCTCCGCCCCTCAGACCAAACCCACCCGAAGAAGATCGCCTGGGTTCAGTGCGTCGGCTCCCGGAGTAAGGAGCATTTCTACTGCTCATCGGTCTGCTGTATGTTTGCATTAAAAGAGGCGGTGATCGCCAAGGAGCACTGCGGTGGTGATTTAGAGTGCCATATCTATTGCATTGACATCCGGACGTTTGGCAAGGGGTTTGAGCGGTATTATGAACGGGCAGAAAAGGAGTATGGGGTTAAGGTTCGCCGCTCGAAAGTGAGCAAGATTGACTCCCACTCAAAAGATGGGCAAGAGCAACTCATCATTACCTATGAGGATGAGGATGGCAGCTTCAAAGATGAGGTTTACGATATGGTGGTGCTTTCCAGCGCGCTGGTGCCCAATCCCGAGATAGTAGCGGTGTGTGCGCGGTTAGGTGTAAAGGTTGATGAACAAGGATTTGTAAAGACCGACCCCAACTATCCAGTAGCCACATCCCGACCGGGCGTTTTTGCTTGCGGGGTCTTGACCGAGCCGAAGGATATTCCGGAGACGGTAATTGAGGCGACCGGGTGCGCCGGCGCGGTGAGCTCGCTTTTAACAAGCGCCCGAAATACCCTGGTGACCCCCAAGCGCTATCCGCCTGAGCGCGATGTCTCTCAGGAAGAGCCCCGAGTTGGCGTCTTTGTCTGTAATTGCGGGATTAACATTGGTGGTGTGGTGAAGGTGCCGGAAGTGGTAGAGTATGCCCGAAGTTTGCCCGGGGTTGTTTACGCTGAGGAGAACCTCTTCACCTGCTCCCAGGATACTCAGGAAAAAATCAGAAAAGCCATTGATGAATACCGGCTCAATCGGGTGGTGGTCGCCTCCTGCACCCCACGCACCCATGAACCGCTATTTCAGGAGACGATGGCGGAAGCCGGACTCAACCGTAACCTGTTTACGATGGCAAACATCCGCGACCAGTGCTCCTGGGTGCATATGCAAAAACCTGTTGAGGCGACGGAAAAGGCAAAGGTGCTGGTGCGCATGGCGGTGGCGCACAGCCGGCGGCTAAAACCGCTTCATCCCGGCTCTCAGCCGGTTATCCAGAGGGCGTTGGTGATTGGTGGCGGGCTCGCCGGAATGGTTTCGGCAATAGAGATTGCCAAACAGGGTTTTGAGGTATATCTGGTGGAAAAAGAGCGGGAATTAGGCGGGAACCTGCGTCAACTCGGTTACACCCACCGGGGTGAAAAGACCGGCTCCTTTTTGAATAAACTTAAGCGGGAGATTGTCAACTCACCCTTGATTAAGGTCCTGACCGGCAGCGAGGTGGTGGAGGTCACCGGCTATGTTGGCAATTATCGGACAACAATCCGCAATGAGGAGGCGGAGAAAACGGTGGAACACGGGGTTTTTATTGTCGCCACCGGTGCGAAGGGATACATTCCGAGAATCGGCGAGTATAAGTATGGCGAAGATGAAAGAGTCATAACCCAACTGCAGCTGGAAAAGATGATCGAGAATAGAGAATCCGGAATTCGGAACTTGGAATTCAAGACCGTGGTAATGCTCCAGTGTGTCGGCTCGCGCGACGAAGAACATCCCTATTGCTCACGGGTCTGCTGCACTCAGGCGATAAAAAATGCGATAGCAATAAAACGTTTAGACCCAGGGTGTAATGTCGTGATATTCTACCGCGATATCCGGACCTACGGTTTCAAGGAGGCGCTCTACCGAGAGGCTCGCAGTGCCGGGGTCTTGTTCATCCGTTACGATTCAGAGAAGAAACCGGAAGTTGGGGTAAGGGATGGTAAATTACATATTAGCGGATTCGACCCGGTCTTAAGGCGAAAGGTGGGTGTTGATACTGACCTTTTGGTCCTCTCCTGCGGGGTAGCGCCAAACGAAAGCAATCAGTTTTTGGCAAAAGTTTTGAAAGTCCCCTTAAATGAGGATGGTTTTTTCCTGGAGGCTCATATGAAGTTGCGACCAGTTGATTTCAACACCGCCGGTATCTTTATGGCGGGAATGTGCCACAGCCCAAGACTGTCAGAAGAGACGATTGCCCAGGCATTGGCGAGTGCCGCCCGGGCGTGTTCGGTCATTAGCCAGAAGGAGATTCTGACCCAGGCGGTTGTTGCCCGGGTGAACGAGCGCTGGTGTGCTGGTTGCGGAGTGTGTGAAAAGGTTTGCCAGTATGAAGCGGTGCGGGTAAATCCCGGCACCGGAAAGTCAGAGGTTACCGCGGTTCTGTGTCAGGGGTGCGGTGCCTGTGCGGTTGCCTGCCCATCTAATGCGATTGAACTCCAGGGGTTTGAGTCAAGGCAGTTGCTATCAATGGTTGAGGAGGCGATATGAGTTACGAGCCTAAGATAGTTGGTTTTTTATGTAATTGGTGCACCTATGCCGGGGCTGACCTTGCCGGAACCTCCCGGATTCAGTATCCGCCCAATATGCGACCGATAAGGGTGATGTGCTCAGGGGCGGTGGATTCGGTTTATATCCTCCGCGCACTTTTAGACGGCGCGGACGGGGTGTTTATCGGCGGGTGCCATCCCGGTGACTGCCATTATGTTTCTGGTAATTATAAGACCCGACGCCGAATCGTCGCTTTTAATGCGATTATGCGGGCATTGGGCTTAGATGATGGAAGAGTATGGTTGCGCTGGATTTCGGCAGCGGAAGGTAGGAAGTTCGCTGAGACGGTAACCGAGATGACCGAGGCGTTGCGGAAGAAGGGTCCTAACCCGTTTAGGAACCTCTGGGAGGTGTGAGGCGATGATGAGGGGAGTTCTGAAGGTAGTTGATAAAGAACCCGAGGAGACGCTAAGAGCGGTAGCCCGTTTCTGGCTCTCCAGCGGAAAACTTTCGGCAATATTACTGCCAGCGGTGAGTAAGACCGGGGTTATTACCCGGGCGCTGGTTACCAGCCCAGAAAAAGTTAATGAGTCAAGCCCATTCCTTCCGGTAATGGCTGATAACGGAGCCGGGGTTATCGCGAAAATTGCCAAAAGCCCGAGCCCGGATGTAAAGGTGGGGGTGGTTTTGCGTTCCTGCGAGATTAGGGCGGTGGTGGAGCTGGTGAAGTTGCAGCAAATTGCGCTGGATAATCTGGTTCTCATCGGGATTGACTGTTTTGGAAGTTATAAGGTGGGTGAGTTTTTTACGGTGATGAAGGGAGAGAAGGGTTTTGTTGACCAGTTTGTGAAGCAGAGCGAGCGGTATTTTGAAGACCCGAGGTTGCGCATTGCCTGTCAAATGTGCGATTTCCCGGTGCCACCGGTGTTTGATTTGCTGATTGGCTACTTAGGAATGAATTTAGAAGATGGGTTGTGGATAGAAAGCGGTTCACCAAAGGGGGAGGGGTTGATTTCGGGTCTGGAGGTTGTTGAGCAGGGAGATATACCAAAGGAGCGGGAGCGTTTGCTCAAAGTGGTGACGAGCCGGCATCGCGAGGAGGCGAGTAAGCGGATTAAAGAGTTTGACTCGTGGGCGCTCGGTCCAGAAGGGATTGTTCGCTATCTGAGTAAGTGTATAAACTGCCATAATTGTATGAAGGTCTGCCCGGTGTGCTATTGCCGGGAGTGTTTTTTTGAGTCCGATGCGCTGAGTAAGGAGCTGGCGGATACGGTGCGTTTGACTCGTCGTAAAGGGCTGACCCGGATGCCAGCGGGAACTCTGCTTTACCATTTGACCCGAATGAATCATATGATGAGTTCCTGCGTCCAGTGCGGAATATGTGAGGAGTCCTGCCCGATGGGGGTTGGGCTGACGGTGATGTATAAAAAGGTCGCGGTGAGTGTTCAGAGAGAGTTTGATTATGTCGCCGGGCGGTCGCTTGATGAGCCACTACCCCTGACAACATTCTTGGAGGACGAGTTTAGAAAAATCGGTGAGGGGTGAAACTGAGAAATGGAAGAGTTGCTCCTTAACGAGCTGGATAGCAATTTTAAGTATCGGATTGTAGAAAAGATGGGCGATGGCAGTTTTATGAACTGTTTTGCTTGCGGGTCGTGCACCGCCAGCTGTCCGGTGCGCCATTTGAATGAGCAGTATAACCCCCGACGATTGGTCCGAATGGCGATTCTGGGGATGAAGGAGGAGGTTTATCGGTCAGAGTTTGTCTGGCTCTGTTCTTACCACTCAACTTGCCTTAACCGCTGCCCCCAGGGGGTGAATATTGGCGAGGTGTGCAATGCGGTCGTCCAGATAAAACAACTGAGCAGAATGAGACTCCGTTCCGAGCAAAGCGAGGCTCCGTCCCGAGCGGAGCGAGGGAACTTCCCCGAGGAGATTGCTTCGGGCTTGCGCCCTCGTAATGACGAAGGAGGGGGGCGCAATGACACCTCACCCGATAAGGAGTTCCGAGATGAGGTGGTGAAATTTGCTCCCGGCGTGAGCGTCTGTTTTGTTTGTGGAAGTTGCACCGCGGTCTGCCCCGAGGCGCTCCTGGACCCAAAGAAGGACCCGAGGAGGTTTATCCGAAAGGTGAACCTCGGACTTGAAGCGCTGGCGTTTGAGGATGAGTTTAAGGAGGTCTGTGCCACCCATTTTCGGTGTGAAAGTAGATGCCCCCAGGGTGTCCGGATTAGTAAATTAATGCAAGCGCTAAAGGAGCTGGCAATAGAGGATGGTTATTCCTATCCGGAGTCGCTTAAGGTTTTGGAGCGGGTAAGGTGATGAAAACGTTTCTGGTTGTTGGCGGTGGAATTGGTGGTGTCCAGGCCGCCCTGGATTTGGCTGAAGCGGGTGCCCGGGTCTATTTAGTAGAGCGGGCACCAGCGATTGGCGGGTATATGGCGATGCTGGATAAGACCTTTCCCACTAATGACTGCTCAATCTGTATCCTCTCGCCAAAACTGGTTACCTGTGCCCGCCATCCGAATGTTATTTTGTTGACCCTCGCCGAGCCGATAGAAATTTCCGGTTCCCCTGGGGCATTTTATGTAAAAATAAAACAGTATGCTCGGTCGGTTGATTTAAGCCGGTGCACCGGGTGTGGCGATTGTATGGAGAAGTGCCCGGTGAAACTGCCGAATGAGTTTGAAGGTGGTCTCTCCCAGCGGCGGGCGATTTACCGACTTTATGCTCAGGCGGTGCCCAATGCGCCAACAATTGACCGAAACCACTGCCTTAAGTTTACTAAAGACCGCTGCGGTAACTGCGCCCGAGTCTGTAAGACCGGTGCAATAGATTATTCCCAAAAGGACGAGGAGATATTATTGGAGGTCGCCGGAGTGATTCTGGCTCCTGGGGCGGAGGTGGTCTCAGGCGCGGTGCGACCCGAGTTCGGGTATCGCCGTTTCGCCAATGTGGTAACAAGTCTGGAGTTTGAACGGATTCTCTCTGCCTCCGGCCCCTTCTCTGGACAAATTCAACGACCCGCGGATGGCAAAGAGCCGAAAAAAATCGCCTGGGTTCAGTGCTTTGGTTCACGGGATGAGACATTAAAGCGCAACTACTGCTCCTCGGTCTGCTGTATGTATGCGGTGAAGGAGGCGGTGATTGCCAGGGAGCATAACAAAGAGATTGAGCCCACCATCTTCTATATGGATATCAGGGCACAAGGGAAGGAGTTTGAGCGGTATATTGAGCGGGCGGAGAAGGAGTTTGGTGTTCGGTTTGTCCGGGCGCGGGTTACCGAAATCCGTGAGGAGGAGACAAAGGATTTGACCCTCTGTTTTAAAGATGAAAAAGGGCGGTTTTCCGAACGATTTGACCTGGTGGTGCTTTCCTGTGGGCTAACCCAACCGCCCGGAAATCAAGAACTGTTATCCAGAATTAATTTCCCTCTTAATCGGTACGGGTTCCCGGTGAATTCACTCAAGGAAAGAGTGTTAAAAAAATGTGGGATATTTCTTGCGGGTTCAGGTGAGAGCCCGAAAGACATTCCGGAGACGGTAATGCAGGCTTCTGCGGCAGCGGGTAGGGCGTTGAGTTTATTCCCCACCGAAGCACCCCAGACTCCTGCGACTCTTGAGTCGTTAACAGCAGATAAAGGATTTATTGATGTCTCTGGCCTCCCACCCCGGATTGGAGTTTTTGTCTGCCACTGCGGGATTAACATCGGTGGTGTCATCCGAATACCGGAAGTGGTGAATTTTGCCCGAACCCTGCCCGGGGTGGTTTATGCTGAGGAGAACCTTTACTCTTGCTCCGCGGACTCCTTGAGGAGAATCGGTGAGAAGATAAAAGAACAAAACCTAACCCGGGTCGTGGTTGCTTCCTGTTCCCCCCGAACCCATGAAGGGCTTTTCCAGCAGACATTAGCGGAAGCCGGACTCAATCCTCATCTCTTTGCGATGGCGAACATCCGCGACCAGTGCTCCTGGGTTCATCGCGAGGAACCAGACCGCGCCACCGAAAAGGCAAAAGATTTAGTGAAGATGGCGGTTGCCCGGGTCCGCCGCCAGGAACCGCTGACACCGGTTCACCTCCCGGTCAAAAAGGCGGGATTGGTAATTGGTGGCGGCATTGCCGGAATGACCGCCGCCCTAACCATGGCGGATGCCGGTTTTGATGTTTTCCTTGTGGAGGAGGAGAAAGAACTTGGTGGCAATGCCCGGGCTATTCATAAAACAATAGAAGGGGAAGATGTCGCTGTTTTTTTAAATCAACTGATTGAAAAGACCGTTTCCCATCCCCGGGTGAAATCTTTCACCAATGCGAAAATAAAAGATATTAAAGGGTTTGTTGGTTCCTTCACCACCACGATCGAAATTAAAGAAACCGAGGAGCAAATTACTCTTGAGCATGGGGTGGTTATCCTTGCCATTGGCGCCCGGTATCGGGAACCGGTGGGCGAGTATGGGTTTGGTCAATCTGACCGAATTATCACCCAAAAACAACTGGAGGAGACCCTTAACAAGACCGGCTTAAGGCTTAATGCCTCAGGCGTTATCGTGATGATTCAGTGCGTTGGCTCCCGAGAAGAACCCCGGCAATACTGCTCTCGCATCTGCTGCACCCAGGCGGTCAAGAATGCCCTTCGCCTTAAAGAACTGAATCCTGCCCTGGAGATTTACATTCTTTACCGCGACCTCCGCACTTACGGATTTATGGAAGATTACTATCGTCGTGCCCGGGAAAATGGGATTCACTTCATTCGTTACACCTTAGACCACAAGCCCAAAATAGTTCTTAATTCAGGAACCAGGAACCAGGAACTTTCAGTGAAGGTCTATGAGCCAATTCTTGACATTGAACTGGAACTCAACCCGGACCTATTAGTCCTCTCCTCGGGGATAGTGGCACACCCGCACGCTGGTGACCTGGCAAAAATGCTAAAAGTGCCGATAAATCAGGATGGCTTCTTCTTAGAGGCACACGCCAAATTACGACCGGTGGAGTTTGCTACCGAAGGTGTTTTTCTCTGTGGGCTCTGCCATTACCCCAAGTTTATCCCGGAGGCGATTGCTAACGCCCAGGCGGCCGCGGGTCGGGCACTAACTATCCTATCCCGGGATTTCATATCCGCTGAGCCCTATCAGGCGGTGGTCACCCCCCAACGTTGCTCCGCCTGTCATATGTGTGAAACCATCTGCCCCTACCGGGCGATTGAGGTTCAACTAATTGACGAGCGGACCAAAAAGTTTGCGAGTGTGGTCAACCCGGCGTTGTGCAAAGGTTGCGGTGCCTGTGTTGCAAACTGCCGTTCCGGGGCGATAGACCTAAAAGGCTTCCGAACCGAAAGTGTCTTCCGCGAGATTTCCGCTCTCCTTTCCTTCATTGCGAGGTGAGGCTTTTCCTTTCCCGTCATTGCGAGGGCGCAAGCCCGAAGCAATCTCATTTTCTCTCCTGCCAAGGAGATTGCCATGCCCCTTTGGGGTTCACAATGACAAAAGAAGAGAACGGAGTTTTACACATCAAAAACTACCGTGGCCTTATACCCGGCAATGGTCTGTTCAATTGAATACTGATGATAGGTCGGCGTTTTAATCTCTATTTTTAAACCCTGCCTTTTTGGGTCGTAATCTTCGCCATAAATAAAAGCGGAAAGGTGGGCATTATCGGAACCGAGAGCCTCAATCTCAACCCGTCTGGTTACAAACCCTTTTGCCGAAAAGAGATAGAGCAACTCCCTTAACCAATCAAGGAAAAGTTCGCTCAAATCCGAAGAGATAAGGTTGACCTCCTCCCTCCTTGCCTCCCGAACCTTTTTTAGGTCCACCATCATATCAAAAATCATAAACCCCGCATTAGCAAAAAGTTCCTTTAAATCCCGTCCATAAATCTCTACCTTCAGGTCAGCGGTATGGTCAAGCAACGCGTAAGGCTTCACGCTTAAGACTTTGGGCTTATCGGCGAAATTTCCCTCAACCTCTTCACCACCTGCTCAAAAACCGCAACAGCATAATCCACTTCCTCCTCGGTATTGTATTCGCCGACTGAGAAACGGACAACTGAATTGCGCAACGAGGGCTCAAGGTTTATCGCCTTTATGGTTGGCGAGGGCTCGGACTCACCCGAGGCACATGCCGAACCTGAAGCCACCGCCACCCCCTCCAGGTCTAAATTCATCAAAAGCGCTTCACCCTCAACACCGGCAACCCCGAAATGGCTGGTATTGGGCAACCTTTTTTCCGGATGACCATTGAGTTTAACATCACCAACTCGGGCTAAAATCCCCTTCTCCAACCGGTCCCTGAGTGAGCGCATCCGGTTGGCGTGACTTTGCCACTCAACCTTTAAGATTTCACAAGCCTTGCCCATTCCAACAATTCCAATCACATTCTCGGTTCCGGCGCGCATACCCCTTTCGTGGTGCCCGCCGTGAATTAACGGATGGATTTCGGTCCCCTTCCGAATATAGAGCACCCCAATCCCCTTAGGCGCGCGAATCTTATGCCCCGAAATAGTAAGCAAATCAACGCCCAACTCATTCACATCTATCCTCAATTTTCCTGCCGCCGCAACCGCATCAGTATGAAAATAAACACCCATAGCCTTACAGACCTCAGCAATCTCCTTTACCGGTTCTATCGTCCCAATCTCATTATTGGCAAGCATAACGCTGACAATTGCGGTCTCCTTCGTTATCGCGCGACGGACCTCATCTGGGTCAACCAAACCATAAGAGTCAACCGGCAATTTCGTAACCCGCCAGCCATTGTTAGCCAGATACTCCACACTACTAAGCACCGAGGCGTGTTCTATCGCACTGGTGATAATGTGCCTACCACGGGAAAAGAGCCGGGCAACCGCCACCCCCTTGATTGCCCAGTTATTCGCTTCGGTCCCGCCACTGGTGAAGAAAATTTCTTCCGGCTTGGCGCCCAAAAACTCCGCTACCTGCTCCCTTGCCCGAGCCAGCCCCTCGGCACACTCTCGTCCAAAATAGTGAAGATTAGAAGGGTTACCAAAAACTTTGCCCAAATACGGCTCAATCGCCTCCTTAACCCTTGGCTCAATCGGCGTGGATGAATTACTATCCAGATATACATTCCTCTTCATTCTCCAACTCCTTTTACCTCTGACCACTCTCTCACCCCGGGCTTCCTTTTACTTCTAAACCCGAGACCGACCTCATAAAAAACAATCATTAAAACTCCAACCACGATAAACGCATCCGCGAGATTAAAAGTAAACCACCTGAAGTTAATTGCCGGAATGCCAAAATCAATAAAATCAATCACATACCCCAGACGGACTCGGTCAATCAGATTCCCCAGAGCACCGCCCAGAATAACCCCATAGGCACTACCCAACCACCTCTCCCTGGTTCTTATTCCAAAATAGATAACCAATCCTACTCCAACCACCTGCAGAACAAAATGGAAAATTGGTCCTCCAAAAGAAACTCCAAATACCCCCCGAGTATTAATGGTAAACGAAATCCTCAACACCTGCCCTAAAATTGCCACACTCTTATCCCCACCCCCTCCGCCAAACATTCCGTAAACTACAAGCTTGGTGGTCTGGTCAACAAAAAGCGCCCCGATTGATGCCCAGATAAAAGCCCGCCGCAAGACCGTGGTCATCCGACCTCACCCCCTTCGTCATTGCGAGGAGCAAAGCGACGAAGCAATCTCATCGGGGAGATTCCTCGCTCCGCTCGGAACGGAGTCTCATTCTGCTCATCTGCCCAGTGAGATTGCCACGCCCCTTCGGGGCTCGCAATGACAAAAGAAGAGATCTCATTGCGAGCGACCAACGGGAGCGAAGCAATCTCATTCCGGGGAGTTCCCTCCCTCGTCTTATCTCTTCAACGCTCATTTTCTCACCTTTCATTTAACCTCTTCAGACTTTTTATTATACTATTACCCCCTTGATGGTCAACACTACCGGATAGAACCTTCCTCTGAGGCTTCTTTTTTGTCATTGCGAGGTTTCGATAGAAACCGAAGCAATCTCATCTCGGGGAGATTCCTCGCTCCGCTCGGAACGGAGTCTCATTCTGCTCATCTGCCCAGTGAGATTGCCACGCCTCTTCGGGGCTCGCAATGACAAAGGGGAAAATGGGCTCGGAATGACAAAAGAAGAGGTGTCATTGCGAGGCTTCTTTTTGGAACTACGATTTGAATCTGCTCTCCTGGTATTTTGCGCTTTATCCTTTGCCTTTCATTTGACATTTTACTGCCTGATATCTATTATTACCGAGAATGCGATTTGGGTTTCACATCTCGGTCGCCGGCGGCTTTGCCAATGTTCGGGAAAGGGCTGAAGAACTCGGATGCGATACGATTCAGGTTTTTACCCGGAGCCCGCGGGGTTGGCAGGCAACAAAACTTGATGAGGATGATGTCGCCAATTTCAAAAAAGATATCAAAGAGTCGAATATCTGTCCGGTTTTTGCCCATGCCCCTTATCTTCCCAACTTAGCCGCTACCGACCCGGTTTTAATGAAGCGCTCGATTGAGACGATTGCTGAAGAACTCCGGCGCTGCGCCCTCCTGGGGATTGAGTTTTTGGTTGTCCATGTCGGTAAGGCGCTCAGCACCGATGAAGGGAGGGCAATTAAACGGGTGATGGAAAATGTCAATCGGGTTTTCGGAATGGTTCCTAATCGGGTAAAGATTCTTTTGGAAAATACCGCCGGAATGGGTTCTGAGGTTGGCTATCGTTTTGAGCAGATTGCCGAAATAATTGATGGAATTGAACAAAAAGAGCGGGTTGGCGTAACTCTTGATACCGCCCACTCCTTTGAGGCCGGCTATGACTGGCGGACAAAGAGCGCAATTGATGAGACTTTGCGTTCATTTGACCGTGCTATCGGGTTCAAAAAACTCTATCTTATCCATCTCAACGACTCCAGGACTAAATTCGGCTCCCGGGTTGACCGCCACTGGCATATCGGCAAAGGCGAGATTGGTCTTAATGGTTTTAAGGAGATTGTCAACCACCCAATTTTGAAAAACCTGCCCGGAATAATGGAGACCCCCCGAATTAGTAAAAAGGACGATCTGGAGAATATGCGCACGGTCCGGAGCCTGGTGAAGTGAAGGTGCAATTCTGGGGCGGGGTGGGGACAGTTACCGGCTCCCAGTACATCTTGAAGTCAAATGGGCGTCAGTTGCTCCTGGAGTGTGGGCTTTTTCAGGGACCCCGGGCTGAGGCCGAAGCAATTAACCGCCAATTGCCATTTTCGGCAAAAGAGGTTGACTGGTGTCTTATCAGCCATGCCCATATCGACCATACCGGCAATCTACCCAACCTGGTGAAAAACGGTTTTAAAGGACCGGTGATAATGACTAAACCCTCAGTTGCTTTAACCCGACTTCTTTTGTTTGACTCGGCAAAGATTCAGGAGGCAGACATCCACTATCTCAACAAAAAAATGCGGGCAAGGGGTGAAAAGCCTAAAAAACCAATCTATACTACTAATGACGCCGAAAAGGCGCTGAAAAGGTTAGAAGGGGTAGATTATGCAAAACCCCAGTCTTTGGGTCCTTTTAAGGTCTGCTTCCACGATGCCGGACATATCCTGGGGTCAGCCCTGATTGACATTGAGGTTGAAAATAAAAGGGTTTTATTTACTGGCGATTTGGGCCGACCGCGGATGCCGATAATCCGGGACCCGGTGCCGGTTACTGAGGTTGACTTTCTGATAATGGAGGCGACCTATGGCAACAAATTCCACGGTGATTATAACCAGGTGGGCGACCGACTTACCGAGATTGTCAACCGGGTTTACGAACGGGGCGGGAAAATCATCATCCCGGCATTTGCCGTAGAAAGGGCGCAGGAGATTGTTTACAACTTAAACTATCTGCGGAAAATGAACAAAATTCCGTCCCTGCCGGTGTTTGTTGATAGCCCCTTAGCCAGCAGGATTACCGAGATTTATCGAAACAGTGTGAGTTACTTTGATGAGGAGACCCGTGCTCTTCTCAGGAATAATGATGGACCGTTTGACTTTCCGGACGTACGGTACATTGAGGATGTTGAGGAGTCAAAGCGTCTGAACTTTTTAAATGAACCCGGCATTATCATCGCCCCTTCCGGGATGTGCGAAGGGGGGAGGGTGCTCCATCACCTCAGACACTCAATCGGCGACACCCGCAATTTGATTCTAATTGTCTCCTTCCAGGCACAACACACCCTAGGTCGGAGGATAGCGGATAAGGAAAGTCGGGTTCAAATATTGGGCGACGAGTATCAGTTAAGAGCTGAGGTGGTGGTGATGGATGAGTTTAGCGCCCATGCGGACCGTAACGGTCTCCTCAACTATGTTGCGAATATGAATCAGAAAAGGCTAAAAAGGGTATTTTTGGTTCACAGTGAACCGCCGGCAGCCGGGGCTTTACTTGAACCGCTGAAACAAATAGGAGTCTCAGAGGTTATTATCCCCAAAAAAGGTGAGGAGTATGAGATTTAACAAACCTTATCTTTGTTTTCTCCTCATCTTTCTCTTCGCGCTTACCGCCTGTGACCTTCTGTCCCAGCTGGATAAAACACCACCAACCTGCATCATCTACTACCCACCGGATTCAGCGGTTGTTACCGGAGTAGTTCAGATTCGGGCTGGCGCTTTTGACTCAATGGGGGTAAGATCTCTTGAGTTCTATATAGATGGCGGTTTTTTCGCCTGCGAGAGCTCAGCCGAGGCAACCACCTATTGGGACACCAGGGAACTTCCGGTTCACAGTTGGCATCAAATCTTTTGCGTCGCTACTGACCGGGCGGGAAATAAAGGTTGTAGTGATACTGTTAATGTTCAGATTTTCCAACCCACCCAACGTAATGTGTTTCACGGTCAGATTACCCTCTTAAACCAGCACTTCTTTTGGGTTGATTTTAATGTTGAAAGCGGTGAGGCGATTTTAGGTGATGCCCGGGCACTCCCGGACGGGAGCATCAGCAAATTTTCGCTCCTTGACTATGATAACTTCCAGAAATACCGTTCTGGTAAAACCTATACCCAGCTTTACGAAAAGACAAACCTTGGGGAGTTAACTCTCAACTACCAGTTCACCGCGAGTGGTAAGTATTACCTTGTTTTCCTCAATACCACCGGCAAAACCCAGACCTACTGGGCGAGGTTTGTTATCCAATGAGTATAACCTTAACTTTTTATTTTGTCCTTTTTGGGTTTTTCTCCCGTCCCTACTGCCCACCAATTTCTGTTGTAGATATCCAGAATGCGCTTAAGTTAGAGAAAGAGTATAAAAAAATCATCAACGCCCCTTATTTTATTCCCTGCCCCCTTTGCACGACCGGTTATGCACCCGGGAGGTTTGTTATCGGGTTCTACCCGGGCACCCAGAATGGTGTTCTCGCCTGGGTTGAAAACTGTGGTGGCAGAGCGAAAGCGGTCAACCTTGACGCCGGATTTATCACCGCCGAGTTCCCAACAGATTTCTCCTTAAAAGCGATGATGGATAAAGGTGCGACCGTTCCCGGGATAAGGTTCCTGGAGCCAGACTTTTTTGTCTTTATCACCCACATCCCCAACGACCCGTTTTTCCTGGCCAAACAGTGGGACAAGTGGGTAATGTATGCGGATGAGGCATGGGATATCAAAATTGGTGGTTCGGTAAAGGTCGCGGTGGTTGACAATGGCGTCGAATACTCGCACCAGGACCTGGCAGCAAACTTTCAACCGGGCGAACTGGGGTATGACTTTATTGGCAGGGACAACGACCCAAAACCGGACAACCCCGATGTTCTGGAAGCCTTTCATGGCACCCATGTTGCCGGAATCATCGCCGCGATAGCCAACAACTCTATCGGTATTGCCGGTTGGGCGCAAGTACAACTTTTGGCGGTTCGAGTTCTTAACGACTCAGGTAAAGGACTCCTTTCTGATGTCGCATTGGGGATTCGGTGGGCTGTTGACCGGGGCGCCAGAATAATAAATATGAGCCTTGGGGGTTCTTCCTTTTCAACCCCTTTAATTGAAGCCTGCCGGTATGCGCTTAATCGAGGCGCAGTGCTTGTTGCCGCCTCGGGAAATGACGGTCAGCCCACAATTACCTATCCAGCGCGCCTGGCTGAGTGTATTGCGGTCGGGGCGATGGATGAGTTTTCTAATCTCGCCTCCTTTTCAAACTATGGTCCGGAGCAGGAGGTGGTCGCACCCGGTGTCGGAATCTACTCTACCACCCTCAACAACACCTACCGCGAGGCAGATGGGACATCAATGTCCTGCCCGGAAGTTAGTGGGGTGGCAGCGCTTATCCTTGCTCTTGAACCGGGTTTAACCCCCGGCCAAGTGCGGGCGATAATCTCCTCATCGGCGATAGATATGGGTCTGGCAGGAAAGGATGACTACTTTGGTTATGGCCTAGTCAACGGCTATCGGGCATTAGAACTTACCCGGGTCTTACACCGGGTAGGAGTGAAAAGCAACCCTTTAACCTCTACAAATTCCACAACCATCTTCCGAAAAACCTTCTCATTGCCACCTGAAGTGGTTTCAGCTATTATTTACGATAAGACTGGCAGGTCGCTTTTTAACTTACCCGGCAAAAAAGATAAAATTCAATTCTCCACTCCCGGCATCTACTTCATAAACCTAAGCGATAAGACTGCGTATCCCCGGCAGGCAAAACTAATTGTCCTTCCTTAATCCGGGGTAAACTCAGCGCAACAGTGCTCGTCTTCCCACACGGTTACCTTACTAACCGGATATAACTTTACCAGCTCCCGGTAAAAATGCTGGGCAAGATTTTCCGCGGTCGGGTTAAAATGATACACTTCGTTCAAAAGCTTATGGTCCGGCAGAATACTCTTCAGGTGCGACCGCAACTCAACAAAATCAACCACCATTCCCGCCGGATTCAAACCCTTTGAACTCACCGCCACCTCAACCCGATAATTATGACCGTGCATCGCCTCACACCTTCCGCCCTTGCCCTTAATAAAATGGGCAGCGCTGAAACTTTCCTTCACCCTAACCGTCCACACCACAAACCTCCTTCTCCTTCGTCATTGCGAGGCTTCTTTTTTGTCATTGCGAGCGACCAACGGGAGCGAAGCAATCTCATCGGCGAAGTTCCCTCGCTCCGCT
>FWPV01002331.1_pt1 | contig 47145 bp, 42 predicted proteins | sample 2228371 | NCBI WGS metagenome assembly FWPV01 (sample SAMEA103939776, study PRJEB20133) | metagenome | reverse complement strand
CTCCGGGCCCCCCGCCGACGGAGCGGCCGCCGCTGCCTGAAAAGCCCAAACCGGTGCGGCCGGCGGAAACCCCGGCCCCCAAGCCCGCCCCCAAACCGGCGGAGGCGGCTGAGCCCGCGCCCGCCAAACCCTCGGCGGAAAAGCCGGCGCCGGCCAAGAAGCCCCCGGAGGAGCGGCCCACTCCGGCCCCCGCGCCCGAGCCGGCAGAGCAGCCCAAGAAGATCCGCATCATGTAGGTGCGGCAAACCCCGCCCGGAGCCCAAAGCAAAGCCCGGGAACGTCCTCCTGGACGGTCATGGCTTCTTCGGCGGGGGCAACACTCTCCCGCGGTCCCGTGGCAATCCCTGGTGCAGGGCAGGCAAGGGAGTTGCCAGGACAAGCGGGGGGCGCTTTGCCGCGCCTTCCCGGCTTGGCTCAATCCGGCAGCAGGAACAGGGTGAAGGTGCTGCCCTGGCCCGGGGTGCTCTCCACGGCAACCCGACCGCCATGGGCCTGGGCGATGTGTTTGACGATGGCCAGCCCCAGACCGGTGCCCCCCACCTTGCGGCTGCGTCCGGGATCCACCCGGTAGAAGCGCTCAAAGAGCCGGGGCAGATGTTCCTTGGCGATGCCCACCCCCTGATCCCGGACGCGCACGGCCACCCAGCGGTCCTCCCGGCTTGCGGCCACCTCCACCCGGCTGCCGGACTCGCTGTATTTGATGGCATTGTCGATGAGGTTCACCAGCGCCTGTTCCAGGAGGGGGCCGTTGAGGCGGGCCCTGAGGTCCTCGGGGCAGGAAAGCTCCAGGGTGATCTGCTTTTCCCGGGCCCGGTCGGCGCAGGCCTGGAGCGCGGCCTGGAGGATGGGCCGCAGGCGTCGGCCGTTAAGGACAATTCTTCCCTGCTCGGCCTCCTGTTCCAGGCGGGAGAGGCTCAGGAGGTCCTCGATGATCTGGTGCAGGCGGTCCACCTGACGGCCGATGATCCGCAGGAATTCCAGGGCGTGCTGGGGGTCGTGGATGGCGCCCTCCAGCAGGGTCTCCACGAAGCCCTTGATGGAGGTGATGGGCGTCTTCAACTCATGGGAGACGTTGGCCACGAAGTCCCGCCGGGCGTTTTCCAGACGGCGCAGGCGGGTGATGTCATGGAGGACGATGAGCACGCCCAGCGCCACGTTCTGGGCATCCCGCAGGGTGGTGCCATGAGCCTGGAGGAGACGCTCCTCCTCGCCCTTGAGCACCACCTCACCCTCGATGGGCTCGGAAACGGAGAGGGCCCGGGTGATGAACCACTGCAGGTCGGGGTTGGCCAACACTTCGGTGATGCGCCGGCCCACCATCTGGGGGGAGAGGTTCAACAGAGCGGCGGCGGCGCGGTTTAAGGAGAGGAGGCGGGCCTGGCTGTCCACCGCCAAAACGCCCTCCACCATGCTGGCCAGCACCGCCTCCTGCTCCTGGCGCTGCCGGAGGATGGTGTTGATGCGCTCGTCCAGTTGGGCGGCCATGAAGTTCAGGGTTTCCGCCAGGCTGACCAGTTCCTCCACCTGAGGCACCGGCAATTTCAGGCGCAAATCCCCCCGGGCGAAGCGCTCGGCCCCCCGGCGGATCTCCTCCAGGGGCCGGGTGAGGCGCCGGGAGAGCAGCAGACCCAGGCCGCCCCCCAAAAGCAGAATGAGGAGGGCTCCCAGGAGGACCTGAAAATACACGGCCTTCAGAGGCTGGTCAATGACCGTGGCCGGCAGGGCCGCCCGAGCCGCGCCCACGATCCTGCCGTCCTGCCTCACCGGCACCGCCACGTAGGTCATGAGGGTGTTCATGGTGGGGCTGAGGCGGGTATGCATCCCCACCTGGCCGGCCAGGGCTGCCTGGATTTCCCGGCGGTCCGCATGGTTTTCCATGCCGGCCACCTCCCGCTCCGAGTCGCCCACCACCCGGCCGTCGCCCAGAACCAGGGTGAGGCGGGTGGCGGTCTCCCGCCCCAGGTACTTGCACAGCGCGTCCAGGGCCTCTTCGCCCGGCTGGCCCAGCCTGCCCCGGGACTGGTATTCCAGAAAGCGGGCCCGGGCTTCCAGGTCGGCGACGGTTTGCCGGAGATAAAAGTCCCGCCAGGCCCGGGTGGAGATCCAGGTAGCGGCCGTGAGGGCCAGGAGCACCACCGCAAGATAGGACAGCATCAACTGGGTGAGGAGGCGTCGGGGCCGCATCGGGCTTTTTTCCCAGTCAGGTTTTCAGGCGTTATCGCCAAGGTCAGTCTTTGAAGCGGTAGCCCACGCCCCGCACGGTTTCCACGTACTTGCCGGCTTCCCCCAGCTTTCTCCGGAGGCCCACCACCTGCACGTCCACCGAGCGGTCGCTGACGGGATAATCGTCGCCGTGCACCCCGCTGACGATCTGGGAACGGGTGAAGACCCAGCCCGGGCGGCGGGCCAGGAGGTGCAGGAGGCGGAATTCGGTGGCGGTGAGTTCCACGGGCTGGCCGTTGACCAGCACTTCATGGCGGCCCGGATGAATGCTCAGGCCGTGCAAGTGGAGGGCCTCATCCTCCGCCGCCGGAAGGCGTTCATACCGGCGCAGCACAGCCCGCACCCGGGCCAGGAGCACCCGGGGACTGAAAGGCTTGGCGAGGTAGTCGTCGGCCCCCAACTCCAGGCCGGTGACGATATCCGGCTCCTCCCCCTTGGCGGTGACCATGATGATGGGCACCCGCTGGGTGCTGGCCTCCTGCTTGAGGCGACGGCAGACCTCGAGACCGCCCATCCCCGGCAGCATGAGGTCCAGGAGGATGAGGTCAGGGGCGCGGTGTTTGACGACCCTGAGGGCCTCCTCGCCGGAAGTGACCCCGGTGAAACCGTAACCCTCTTTGGTAAGGTTGTAACGCAGCAGTTCCAGGATGTCCTCTTCATCTTCCACTGCCAGGATGGCTTCGTTGGCCATGCACCCTCCAGAACAGCAGCCGCACCTTTGTGATTATGCTATGATAATTGTGTAAGATTTTCATAGGAATTTCATTAAATATTGGTGAGAACCCGGCCCCCTGCCGACGGCCCGTCGGGGCTTCCCGGCGCCCTGCCTGTCAGGGACGCCCGCCGCCCGGTCTTTCCTTGCCAAGCCCCACCGGGCGTGGGAAAATGGCGCGCACTGTGCCGGCCGCGCAGTGCAGGGAAGGCAAAGAGAGACTGGCTCTCCCCGCCGCAAGAACGCCCTGCGATGGATGGCCCGGGAAGGCGCGGGGAGGGGAAAACAGGGCCGGGACAGCGGGCCGTTTTGCCCCACCCTGGCCATATCATGCCGCCGATGTCAGATAACCGCACTTCGCCTGCACCACGGCTGCTCGTCTTCGGGGACGCCGTGCTTTTGGTGGCCGAACTGGCCGAAATCCTGCGGCAAGGCGGCTACCAGGTGCAGACCTGCGGCTTGGGCGAGGTCCAGGAGGCCATCCGCTCCCAGAGTCCGGACCTGTTGATTCTGGCCGACGGCAGGCCGCCGGCCCCCGGGTTGGTAGCCGGGGTCAAGGCCGCCACCGGCAGCCGCCGCCTGCCCCTGCTGGTGGCCCTGCCGGAGTTCAGCGAAATCACTGCGGCCCAGGTGCTGGGTTGGGGGGCGGACGAGTTCCTGGTGCCCCCCTTCCGGGCCGAGGAGGTCCTGGCCCGGGTGGCGGTGCTCCTCAAACTCAAGCGGGATGAAGACCTTTTGGTGACCTCCCGGACCGAGTTCGACCGCCTCTTTACCCAGCACGCCCAGGCCCTCCTGACCTGCGACCGGGAGGGGGCCGCCTGTCGCCTCAACCCGGCCTTAAGCCGTCTTTTGGGGTTCTCCGACCGGGCGGACGCCAAATCCGTGCCAGCCCGGGACCTGCTCCTCACCGAGGCCGACCGGGACCGGTTTGCCCGGCTTCTGGCCCAACCCGGGACCTCCGGCTCGGTTAAAGTGACGCTGAAAAGAGCCACTGGCGAGCCCGTCACGGTCCTGTTGCAGGAATTGGCCGCCCCCGGGGCCGAGGGGGTCAGCTTCCAGGTGCAGCAGGTGGGGGCCCCTTCCCCCCTGAAGCGGGCCCTCAAGGGCCTGGTGGAGCACTTCCTGCCTGCGGCCAAGGACTACCTGGCCCTCCTCTCCATGACGCCGCTTCTGGGCGGGCGGTATGAAAAGCTGAAAAAGCTGGGACAGGGCAGCTTCGGCGAAGTCTGGCTGGTGGCCGACACCGAGGCCGTGGGGGAGCAGCGCCTCTTTGTGGCCAAGATTCCCTTCAGCAAGGCGGCCAACGCCAAGTTCCGCAAGGAAGCGGCCATCTGCCAGAAGCTGGCCCCGCACCCCGGCATCATCCGGCTTAAGGAGGTGGTGGAGGACGACGGCAAGGTGGTCCTCATCCAGGAGTACGTCGCCGGCCCCACCCTGGACGACCTGCTCAAGGGCGAGCTGCCCGAGCCCCAGGTGGAGCAGATCGTCATGCAGCTCATCGACGTGGTGGCCCACGCCCACCGGCACCGCATCATGCACCGGGACATCAAGCCCGGAAATATCATCATCAGGGAGGACGGCCAACTCAAACTTCTGGACTACGGGGCCGCCAAAATTCTGAAGGACAAAGACATCAGCGCCACCATGGTGGGCTCCCGGCCCTTCATGGCCCCGGAGCAGATCATGGGAGAGAGCGAGCTCCGGAGCGACATCTGGGCCATCGGGGTCATCATGTATCTGCTGTACACCGGGGAACTGCCTTTCTACAGCGAAAACGAGAAGTTTCTCATCGACCTGATCCTGGAGCGGGAGCCCACGCCGCCCCGGGAGCTGAACCCCGACCTGGCGCCGGAGCTGGAGGCCATCATCCTCAAGTGCCTGAAGAAGAATCCCCAGGAGCGTTACCCCAGCGCCCTGGCCCTGAAGGCGGACCTGGTCCGCCACTTCCCCGAATTCGGCTGGCAAAGCCACCCTCCCAGAGCATGGACCCGCTGACCCATGTGGCCGCCGGGGTGGGCCTCTCCCGCTTCATCGCCGCGCCCCAACCGCGGCCGGCGATTCTGGCCGCGCTGGGGTTCGCCCTGCTGCCGGACCTGGACTTTGTCCTGCTCTTTTTCGACCGCCTCAGTTACCTCCAGCACCACCGGGGCCTCACCCACTCCTTGGTGGCGCTGCCCGTCTTCGCCCTGCTGGGCGGGCTTTTGGCCTGGCGCCTGGGCGGCCGCCGCTGGTTCCGGCCGATAGTGCTTTTGGGGGCGGCGGTGCTGGCCAGCCATCTGTTCCTGGACCTGGCCACTTCTTACGGCATCCAGCTGCTGAGTCCCTTCAGCCGGCGGAAATTCAGCCTCGACCTCCTGTTCATCGTTGACCCGCTCCTGACCCTGCTGCTGGCCGCCGGGGCGCTGACGGCCCTCCTCCGGCCGCACCGGCGCCGGCTGGCCGCCCTGGCTCTGGGCTTGGCCGGCGGCTACCTGCTGGTGTGCACCTTTTATCAGCATCAGGCCCTGGCGTTGGCCCGCGGCCTGGGGGAGCCGGAGGCCGTGAACGCGGCGGCCCTGCCCCAGCCACTGTCCTGCCGCCGCTGGCACCTGATAGCCGCCTCCCCCGCCGGGTGGCGGGAGGCCTTTGTGGAGTTCCCCTGGTGGCCCGGGGATAGTGGGTCCGGGCTGCAACTCGTCCGGGAGGTGACCGCACTCCCCGAGGTCCCACCCCGCACCCCCGCCGTGCCTTTCGGAAGACCCCGGGACCTCCTGGTGGTCAACTGGCGCCCCCGGACGCTGGGGGTGGAGCCGGACCCGGAGGCGCGGCGCTTCCTCCACCTGTTCCTGGAGTTCGCCCGTTTTCCTCATCTGGCGGTGGTGGAGCGGGGCCCCGGAATGGTGAGCGCCACCTGGGTGGACCTGCGCTTCAGCCTGCCGGGGGGCGTCTTTCCCTTCGCCCTGACCCTGGACCTGGACCATCAGGGGCGGCTGCTGGCCTGCGACTGGGGGCGGGGCCGGCGCTGGGGGTTTTTCTCCCGTCCCCGGACCGCCGCCTGGACCGGAGAGTCCCCCGGCACCCCCCTGCCGGCGCCCTGAGGGCCTGAGGAGGAGAGGGGCGGACTCGCCGGGCCTTTTCCCAAAGTTCTTTTTCATAACCGCTAGGCTGATGGCCGAAGATTTCCGGCCAAGGATTGCAAAGGCCTTTCGCTCCCCTGTCCCAGGCCCACAGGCAAAAATGGAAAGGGGATGACTTGCACTTTTCAATAGTGGATTTAATATTTGCCGAGAATTGACACAGGAGGGAAGAATGTCTGAAGATATCCTGGAAAAGGGCGCCATCCGGCAGCGGGACAAGGAGACCTTTGCCATTGCCCCCCATATTCCCGGGGGCATCATCACGGACTTCAACTTGTTGCGCAAGCTGGCCGACGTGGCGGAAAAATACGGGGCCCAGGCCATCAAACTCACCAGCGCCGAGCGGGTCGCCCTGGTGGGCCTCAAAGAAGAAGACCTGGATCAGGTCTGGCAGGAGCTGGGGCTGGTCCCCGGTGCGGCCATCGGCTTGTGTGTGCGCTCCGTCAAGATCTGCCCCGGCACCACTTACTGCCGCCTGGGCCAGCAGGACGCGGTGGGGGTGGGCCTCAAGCTGGACGCACAGTATCATGGCATGGCCCTGCCCTTTAAATTCAAGATCGGCGTCTCCGGCTGTCCCAACAACTGCTCAGAGTCCTCCATCAAGGACCTGGGTCTGGTGGGGATGGCCAAGGGCTGGCGGGTGCTGGCCGGCGGCTTTGTCTCGGGCCTGAAACCCCGCCTGGCGGACGTCATCGCCCAGGGTCTGAGTGACGACGAAGCCCTGGCGCTGGTGGAGCAGGTGCTGGAATGGTACCGGGACAAGGGGAAACCCAAGCGCCTGGGCCGGATCATCGACGAGGTGGGCCTGGAGACCTTCTTGAGCGAACTGGGCCTGTCCGCCATCCAATGAATCGGGGGAAGGTGTCCAGGGGCCTGGCCCCGGTCAGGCCCTTGGCCGCCTCCCTTGAGAAGCCCGGCCCGTCTCCCGGGCCGCCGGCGCTGCAAATAATCTTGACAATCTCTAAGCATTTATGCAAACTTATGGCTGAATCCAGGGAGGGCGGTGCCATTGCCCTGGAGTGAATAAAGGGGTAGGCGCTCATTTTTTGCGAGATTTCCTGACAATGTGACCGCAGTTGGCATCCGGCCGCGCCAGAGGGCTCACCGCGATGCCTTTTTTATTGGACAAGAGATGATCACCATCAATCTGGAAAACGGCCCCAGCGTCCGGTTGGCGGAAGGGGTCAGCGGCGCCCGGGCGTTGGAGGCCCTGGGGGTGTCCGGCAACCACCACATCGTGGCCGTCAAAGTGGACGGGACCCTGGCGGACCTGAATGCGCCCCTCACCCGGGACTGCACCGTGGCGCCGGTGCCGGTCAGCAGCCCGGAAGGCCTGGAAATCCTCCGCCACTCCACCTCCCACCTCATGGCGGAGGCGGTGCGGGCCCTCTTCCCCGGGGTCAAGGTGGCTATCGGCCCGGCCATTGAAGCAGGCTTCTACTACGATTTCGACGTCCAGGAGCCCTTCACTCCCGAGGACCTGGCCAGAATCGAGGCCAAAATGGCCGAACTGGCGGCCCGGGACCTGCCCTACATCCGGGAGGAGGTGCCCCGGGAGGAGGCCCTGCGGCGCTTTCAGGCCGCAGGCGAAGTTTACAAGGTGGAACTGCTAGAGGAGATTGACCAGGAACGGGTGAGCCTCTACCGCCAGGGGGACTTCGTGGACCTGTGCCGGGGACCGCATGTGCCCTCCAGCAGCTACCTCACCGCCTTCAAGCTCACGGCCATCTCCGGGGCTTACTGGCGGGGCGACGAGCGCCGGCCCATGCTGCAGCGCATCTACGGCACCGCCTTCCCCACCCGGGAGGAACTGGAGCGGCACCTGGAGCTCCTGGAGGAGGCCAAGCGCCGGGACCACCGGAAGCTGGGCCGGGAGCTGGGGCTGTTCACCATCGAGGACGAAGCCGGGCCCGGGCTGGTCATCTACCATCCCAAGGGCGCCTTGCTCCGGAGCCTCATAGAGGATTTCGAGCGCCGGCAACACCTGAAGCGGGGCTACCAGATCGTCATGGGGCCGCAGATGCTCAAGGCCGACCTCTGGGCCCGCTCCGGGCACCTGGAAAACTACCGGGAACACATGTATTTCACCGAGGTGGAGGGCACCCAGTACGGCATCAAGCCCATGAACTGCGTGGCCCACATGCTCATCTACAAGTCCCGGGTCAGGAGCTACCGGGAGCTGCCGCTGCGCTTCTTCGAGCTGGGCACGGTGCTGCGCCACGAGCGCTCCGGGGTGCTGCACGGGCTCACCCGGGTGCGCCAGTTCACCCAGGACGACGCCCACATCATCTGCACCCCGGAACAGGTGGAGAGCGAAATCCTGGGGGTGCTGGACTTCGTGGCCGACGTCATGGCCATCTTCGGCTTTGAGTACGAAGTGGAGCTCTCCACCCGACCGGAGAAGTCCATCGGCAGCGACGCCGACTGGGAGCTGGCCACCAACGCCCTCATCGGCGCCCTGAACCGCAAGGGTCTCCCCTTTGCCGTCTGCGAGGGGGAAGGCGCCTTTTACGGCCCCAAGATCGACATCAAGCTCAAGGACGCCCTGCAGCGCCGTTGGCAGTGCGCCACCATCCAGTGCGACTTCACCCTGCCGGAGCGCTTCGACCTGACGTACATCGCCGCGGACGGCAACCGGCACCGGCCGGTGATGCTGCACCGGGTCATCCTGGGGTCTTTGGAGCGCTTCCTGGGGGTGCTCATCGAACACTACGCCGGGGCCTTCCCCATGTGGCTGGCCCCGGTGCAGGCCATCTTTCTGCCCATCACCGAGCGCGTCCACGCCTACGCCCAGGAGGCGGCCGAGGCTTTGCGGGCCGCGGATCTGCGGGTGGAGGTGGATCAGCGGCCGGAGACCCTGCGCTACAAGATCCGGGAAGCGCAGCTCCAGAAAATTCCCTACATGGTGGTCATCGGGGACCGGGAGGCGGCCAACCGGACGCTTTCCCCCCGTTTACGGGACGGCACCGAACTGAAGGACGTGGCCCTGGCGGACTTTGTGGCCCGCCTGAGGGAGGAAAGCCGCGTCCCCACCCCGGGGCAGTCCCTTACTTCCTGAGGAGGTGCGGTCATCCAGAAGCAGCGCGTGCGCATTAATCAGCAGATCCGGGCACCGGAAGTGCGGCTCATCGGCCCCGACGGCCAACAGGTGGGCATCCTCCCCATCAAGGAAGCCCTGGCCCATGCCGCCGAGGCCAATCTGGACCTGGTGGAGGTGGCTCCCATGGCCAACCCGCCGGTCTGCCGGATCATGGACTACGGCAAGTTCAAGTACCAGCAGAGCAAAAAGCAGCAGGAGGCCAGACGCCGGGCCACCACCATCCAGGTGAAGGAGGTGAAGGTCCGGCCCAAAATAGAAGAGCACGACATGGCCTTCAAGCTCAAGAACATCCGGCGCTTCCTGGCCGACAACGACAAGGCCAAGATCACCATGATCTTCCGCGGCCGGGAAATGGCCCACCAGGACCGGGGCTACGCCATTTTGCGCCGGATGGCCGAAGAGCTGGCGGACGTGGCCACCGTGGAGCAGGAACCCAAGCAGGAAGGCCGCACCCTCTTCATGATCGTCGCCCCCAAATAGGCCGGTCCGCCTCCGGCAAAAAATCTGGTGGCGATTTTGCCGATGATGGTTTATAAATGATAATTTGCAGGTTGGAGTCCGCCCCGGCCAACCCTGATGCGGCCGATGGCGGCCAACCACCGCGCTTATTCGAGGGAAGAGCCTTTCCCCGCTGCAAGTCGTCAACACCGTTCTGTCGAGGTTTGTCATGCCGAAAATGAAGACCCACCGCGGGGCCGCCAAGCGCCTCAAGCCCACCGGCTCCGGCCGCCTCAAGGTCAAGCAGCCCGGCCAGCGCCACCTGCTCACCGGCAAGCCCCGGAAGCGCAAGCGCCAGATGCGCCGGCCCGACTATGTGGCCGCCGCCGACCTGAAAAACATGCGGCGCCTGTTGCCGTATTCTTAAGGGAGGATCTGCACCATGCCGCGTGTCAATAAAGGCGTGCCCTCCCGGGCCCGCCGCAAGAAATATTTGAAAATGGCCAAGGGCTATGTGGGCGGCCGCCGCCGCCTCTACCGCACCGCCCGGGAAACCGTGGAGCGGGCCCTGGCCTTTGCTTACCGGGACCGCAAGGTGCGCAAGCGGGAGTTCCGCAGCCTCTGGATCGTGCGCCTCAACGCCGCCCTGCGCCCCCTGGGGATGTCTTACAGCAAGTTCATCGGCGGCCTGAAAAAGGCGAACGTCGCCCTGGACCGCAAGGTCCTGGCCGACCTGGCCATCCACGACCCCATGAGCTTCGCCCGGGTGGCCGAACTGGCCCGCCAGGCGGTTTGAAGAGGCTGGGGAAAGGCCAGGGCCTGAGCTCCCTGCCCTCCCCAGACCCCACCCAAACTGCGGATTATCAGCCTGGCGGCCCGGGTCTTACGGTAGAGCCTTCGTGCATTCCGGGCGGAACTTGAGCAGAGTGGCCCGATTTGCAGAGCAAGACCCGGTGGCACAGGCGTCTCGCCTGTGCTTCTTTCTTTCCTCCCTCATGGGTAAGGGTCAGGAACATGGCCTCCACGCACAATGAAGTGGCAGAACTCCGGGAAGCTGCCCGGGCGGAACTTGAGCAGGCCCAAACCCCCGAAGAACTGGAAGCCCTGCGGGTCAAATACCTGGGCCGCAAGGGCAGCCTCACCCAGATTCTCCGCACCCTGAAAGACCTGGACCCTGCCATCCGCAAAGAGGTGGGCCGGCTGGCCAACCAGGCCAAGGAGGCCCTGGAGGCGGCCCTGGAAGCCCGGCTCCAGGCCCTGAAGCGGGCGGCCCGGGCCGCGGCCGCGGCCGCCATCGACGTCACCCTCCCCGGCCGGCGCCCGCCCCTGGGCACCCTCCACCCCCTGACCCGCATCATGGAGGAGATCTGCGACATCTTCCTGCGCCTGGGGTTTGAGGCGGTGGAAGGCCCCGAAGTGGAGCTGGACTACTACAACTTCGAGGCCTTAAACATCCCCGCCGACCACCCGGCCCGGGACATGCAGGACACCTTCTACTTCAACGAGAAGGTGCTGCTGCGCACCCACACCTCGCCCATGCAGATCCGGGTCATGGAGCAGCGCACCCCGCCGGTGCGCATCATCGCGCCGGGCAAGGTCTATCGCCGGGACTCGGACATGACCCACTCCCCCATGTTCCATCAGGTGGAGGGCCTCCTGGTGGACCGCCACGTCACCTTCGCGGACCTGAAGGGCATCCTCACCGAGTTCGTGCACCAGCTCTTCGGCCCGGAGGTCTCCCTGCGCTTCCGGCCCAGCTACTTCCCCTTCACCGAGCCTTCCGCTGAGATCGACATCGCCTGCGTCATCTGCCGGGGGGAGGGCTGCCGGGTCTGCCAGATCACCGGCTGGCTGGAGGTCCTGGGCGCGGGCATGGTGCACCCCGCGGTCTTTGAGGCCGTGGGCTACGACCCCGAGGAATACACCGGCTTCGCCTTCGGCCTGGGGGTGGAGCGCTTCGCCATGCTGAAATACGGCATCGACGACATCCGCCTGTTCTACGACAACGACCTCAGGTTCCTCCGGCAGTTCTGAGAGAGTTGAGTTAGGGGCAGGGGAACGACCCCTGACCCTCGCCCAACCCATTTCGCACCCTCTTGGGCCATGGAAAACCAAGGCCGGAAGCAAACGCTCCCGGCCTTTGCGTTTGCCGGTGAGTATTCCCCAGGGCTTGCCGCTGGGATCTGGTCAGCTGCGGAGGCCCAGCTCCCGCATGACCTCCTGGTGGAAGCGGATGGACTGGTTTTCGTTCCCCATGAGGCCGAAGCGCACCTTGACGGTGGTGATGTTGTTGGGCTTGGCTTGCAGTTGGATCTTGACGCTGGTGTCCGGGGCCTGCACCGCTTCGATCCTGGACTCCAAGGCCCCGAACTGCTGGGCCGAGACCCTGAGGTTGAGCTTGCGGCAGGCCGCCAGGCAGGCATTGTAGGTCTCCTGCATGCCCCGGGGGTAGTCCTGCTCCATGGTGCCTTCCACGTATTTGTAGGCGCCCACGCCGGCGGCGGCGCCTACTCCCAACAGCGTCAGGGCGCAGCCGCTCACCAACCCCAGGACGGCCAACAGGGCTGCCAGCTTGGCGTACCACAGTTTCATCACGCGCCTCCCCCATTATTGCAGCGTTTTCCGGACTTATGCCACGTTGCCGGCCCCTTGTCAATCGCCTTTCTTGAGGGCAGCCTGCCCATAGTCGCAAAATGGCAAAAGTGAGCAGACAGGGCACTTGGGTTTCCGGGCAGTGCAGACCGCCCGGCCGTGCCAGATCATCTGGTGGGAGAACTTGGTCCACTTTTCCCGGGGCACCAGTTCCATGAGGGCGAATTCGATCTTCACCGGATCCTTCTCCCCGGTGAGCCCCAGGCGCTGGGCCACCCGGCCCAGGTGGGTGTCCACCACGATGCCGGGGATGCCGAAGGCGTTGCCCAGGATGACGTTGGCGGTCTTGCGCCCGACGCCCGGCAGCTTCACCAGCTCCTCCAGGGAAGGCGGCACCCGGCCGCCGAATTTCTCCGTCAGCTCCCGGCAGATGGCCTGGATGGCCTTGGCCTTGTTGCGGAAGAAGCCGGTGGATCGCACCGCCTCTTCCAACTCCGCCAGGGGGGCGGCGGCGTAAGCGGCCGCGTCCGGGTATTTCCGAAAGACCGCAGGGCTCACCTGGTTGACCCGCTCGTCGGTGCACTGGGCGGACAGCACCGTGGCCACCAGAAGTTCCAGGGGATTCCGGAAATCCAGGGTGCAGTGGGCCTGCGGATAGTCCCGCTCCAGCAAGTCCAGGATGGGACCGATCTTCTCCTGCGGCTGCATGGTCATGCTCCTTGTGGTGGTGGGCCATCATGGATAGGGGGGCGGGGTCCAAGGCCCCAGGCCCGCTCCCTCAATGCATGGCTCCCTCCCGGCGGGTTACCAGGCGCAGGGCGTCCTTGGCCTCCGGGATTTTGAGGGCGAGGATCAGGACGGCGTAAACCGCCACCGCCCCGGCGATGGCCGCGGCCAGGGCCAGGATCTGGCCCGGGAGTCCCGCCGGCAGGCGGCTGAGGGCGGTCTGGTGCACGGAGAGGGCCGCGAGGGCCATAACCAGGGAGGCGGCGCTTACTTTCACCAGGGTAACCCCCAGGGGCCGCAGGGGCAAGCCCCCCACCCGGCGGTGGAGCATGGCCAGCAGGAACAGGAAGCTCAGGTTGCTGGCCAGGGACATGGACAGGGCAATGGCCCGGTGCTCCAGGGCGGTGAGCGTCAGGTTGATGAAGACCAAGTTGGCCGCCACCGTCAAGAAACTGCCGAGGACCGGCACCCTGGTGTTGCCCAGGGCGTAAAACACCGGCACCAGGATCTTGGCGCCGGAGAAGGCAAAGAGTCCCAGGGTGTAAAACACCAGGGCCGCGGCGGTCTGTTGGGTGTCGAAGGCGGTGAAGCGGCCGTGCTGGAAGATGACGGTGCAGATGGGCTCGGCCAACACCGCCAGGCCCACCGCGGCGGGGATGGTGAGCAGCATGGCCAGAGACAGGGAGGAGCGACAGGCGCCTTTGAGCCCGGCCAGGTCCCGATGGGCGGCCAGGCGGGAGACCAGCGGCAGGGTGGCCGCCGACAGGGCCACGCCGAACAGCCCCTGGGGCAGGTGGTCCAGACGGTAGGCGTAGTTGAGCCAGGAAATGCTCCCCTGGGGACAGCTGGCGGCATAGAAGGTATTGATGAAGATGTTGATCTGGGCGGCGGAAAGCCCCAGCACCGCGGGCAGCATGAGGCGGAAGACCTGCCGGAGTCCCGGATCGCTGAGATCCAGGATCCAGGCGGGGCGAAAACCCACCCGTCCCAGGAGGGGCAGCTGCACGGCCAGCTGCAGGAGGCCGCCGATGAGGGTGCCCACGGCCATGCCGACAATGGCCGGTTGGCCGAAGCGCGGGGCCAGGAGGCTCAGACCCACCCCCGCCACGATGGAGCCCAGGTTGAAGAAGCTGGAGGCCAGGGCCGGGACGAAGAATTTCCCCTTGGCGTTGAGCATGCCCATCACCGCGGCGGCCAAAGACACCAGGAGCAGGAAGGGGAACATGATGCGGGTCATCAGGGCGGTGAGCTCCAGTTTGCCCGCCACCCGGCCGAAGTCCGGGGCCATGAGGGCCGCCAGGTGGGGGGAAAACAGGATGCCCGCCAGGGTGACGGCGCCCACCACCAGGGTGAGGCAGAGGAGGACATTGTTGGCCAGCCGCCAGGTGCGCTCCGGCCCCAGTTTGGCGTCATACTGGGAGAAGACCGTGACAAAGGCGGCGCTCAGGGCACCCTCGGCGAACAGGTCCCGGAGCAGATTGGGGATGCGAAAGGCCACCACAAAGGCGTCGATAGCCAGGCCGGCGCCGAACAAAGCGGCGAAGACCTGCTCCCGCACCAGCCCCAGGATGCGGCTCAACAGCACCGCCAGGCTCATGGAGCCGGCGGCCCGGGCAATCTTTTGCGTGGCGGCGGGGGCGCTGGAGTTCACGGCGGTAGGGACGACGGGCGACGAGAGGAACCGGGGGGCCGCATGACAGCACCACAGGCCGGACAAAGCCGGGAGGCGTCGGCCATTGGCCGGTCAGCGGGCTGCGGCCTGCACCTGTTGGGCCGGTTTCGCCGCCGCAGCCGCAGACTTCCTGGCTTTGGGCCGGCTCTTGGCGGCGATTTTCTCTTTGGCCGGGGGCTTTTCCCTGGCCAGGGCCTTGGTGATTTTGGACTTTTTCTCCGGAGCCGGGCCGGGGCGGCATTTGTTCTTGCTTTTGCGCGCCATCAGGGTGGAGGCCGTCTTTTCCGGGAGAATGAGGGAGGCAGGGGTTTCGGGATGCAGCAGGGCGAAGGCCGGCTGCCCCGAGGCGCCGGAAGCCTTTTCCGGCGGCTGCTCCAGGCGGTATTCCGGGTGCGCCGCCACGCCGGTATCCATCCTGCCGGTTCCCATAATGCCGGCCAGCCTCAGATCTTTGTCCTGGGATTCCGGACCGCCCGTGGCCAGCAGCCAAGTCAGGCAACAGAGCACGGCCAAGCCGGAGCTCAGAGCCAGCCAGTTGGTCCGGGGCTCCCGGGCGCTCCGCCAACGCCGGCTGGACCGCCGGGACCAGAAGGTCAGGATGGCATAAAACCCATACGCTCCCAGGATAAACAGGAAGGTAGGCAGCAAGCACGCTCCCCCGCTGAAAGTTGTCCCAACATAGCAAGATTCATTTGCCAAGTCAACCTTCTCCAGAATCATTCATCGGCATTTTTTCCTGAGCGGAAAATTTTGGCCCAGACCCTAAGGCGGCGAATTTCCTGAAATTTAGGCAGCGATTTGCCGGATCTGCTCCACAGCATATTCTGAGCCATCAGGCATTTTTCCTTGTCTTCTCCGGGATTTTTTCTTTTTTTCCAGGGAACAGAGCAACTATATCTCAGGAAAATCCCTGTCAGAGAATTGACAGCGAAGGAAAAATACGGTAAGGTGGCAGGCATGGAGCGGCATGCCACCATTCTGGTCATCGAGGACGACCCGGTTCAGCGCAAGGCCCTGCAGGAAATCCTGCGCCAGGAAGGCTATGAGGTGGATGCGGCCGCGAACGGGGAGGCGGGCCTGGAGCGGCTCCAGGAAATCCCCTTCGACCTGGTGCTCACCGACCTGAACCTGCCGGGCATCAGCGGCATGGAGATCCTCTCGTACCTGGTGCGGCACCGGCCCGACGCTCCGTGCATCATCCTCACCGGCTATGCCACCATCAAGAACTCGGTGGCGGCCATGCGGCAGGGGGCCTTCGACTATGTCGCCAAGCCGGTGGACCCTCAGGAGCTGCGCCTTTTGGTGCGGCGGGCCCTGGAGCACCGCCGTCTGCAGCAGGAAAATCTGCACCTGAAAAAGCAGCTCTACCGGCGCTTCGGATTTACCAACATCATCGGGGCCAGCGAGGCCATCCAGGAGGTCTTCGAGATGGTGCGCAAGGTGGCCGACACCGACTCCACCGTGCTGGTCCTGGGGGAATCCGGCACCGGCAAGGAGCTCATCGCCCGGGCCCTGCACTACAACAGCTCCCGGCGGCAGGGCCCCCTCATCCCGGTGAATTGCGCCGCCATCCCGGAGGAGCTCCTGGAGAGCGAGCTCTTCGGCCACGAGCGGGGCGCCTTCACCCACGCGGTGCGCACCCGCATCGGCCGGTTCGAACAGGCCAATGGGGGCACCATCTTCCTGGACGAGATTGCCGACATGAGCCCCACCCTGCAGGTGAAAATCCTGCGGGTCCTCCAGGACCGGGCCTTCGAGCGCATCGGCGGGGTCAAGACCATCCGGGTGGACATCCGGGTGCTGGCCGCCACCAACCGGGACCTGGAGGCCATGGTGCGGGAGGGCCGGTTTCGGGAGGATTTGTATTACCGCCTGAATGTCATCCCCCTGCGCATTCCTCCCCTGCGGGCCCGGCCCACGGACATCCCCCTGTTGGCCGCCCATTTTCTCGCGGAATTCAGTCGCAGAAAAAAGCTCCCCGTCAAACGGCTGAGCCCGGAGGCCCTGGACCTGCTCCTGGCCTATCCCTGGCCGGGCAACGTCCGGGAGCTGGAGAATCTCATGGAGCGCCTGGTGATCCTCACCGAGTCCGAGGTGATCCGGGCCGCCGACCTGCCGGAGCGCTTTCACCCCAGCCCGCCCCTGGCCACCCTGTCGCCACCGCCGGAGTTTCCGGTGCAAGGCCTGCCCCTGACCACCGCAGTGCAGGACTTCGAGCGCCGGCTCATTCTCAAGGCCCTGGAGAAGAGCAATTGGGTGAAGAGCCGGGCCGCCCGGCTCCTGCGGGTCAACCGGACCACCCTGATTGAAAAGATGAAAAAACAGAAGATTATCGGGCCCCCGGACCAGCCCCCCATGCCCCGGCAGTTTACCTGAAGGGGCGGGGCATGGGCCAGGCGGCTTGGCGAATGCCCCACCCCGCTTGCCCTAAGCTCTCCTGCCCGCCCTCCCTGCCTGCCACTCTGCCGCCCCGGTGGCTGTCCAACGTCAAGAAATTGACGCCACCCCCCGGTTTTTGACACCGCCCTTTTCGGGTCAAATTTTTATCAGAAGTAATATCAAGTAGTTATACTGTCAAGCCCGACTACGGCCTGCTGGTATGCGTCTTGCTTTCTCGGGACTGCAGGAGTGCGGTATGAGTCGAATCCTTCCCTTGACACGTTGGCGGATGGGAATGGCCTGGGCGCTGGCCATAGTTTGCTGGCTGGCCCCGGGGCCCGCCCAGGCGGATGGAGCCGGCCCCGACAGGGCCAGAGGCCCCGGCCTCTCGGTCATCCTCTCCCGGGAATTTTTCGAGGCCATGAACCGGCTGAGCCAGCCCGGAGCCACCTACGGCGACCGCCAGGAGGTCTGGCTGGAAAAGATCGCCCTCTCCTCCCAGTATGTCGTCAAGACCAACCTGACCCTCATTCAGCAGCAGGAGCGGATCATCCGCCTCCTGGAAGAGCTGACCCGCCAGCGCCCGCCCCAGGAAGGGCCGAAATGAGGCGGCGAACCCCTCTGGTGGCGGCGGCCCTTCTTCTGGCCCTGGCCTGGAACGCTGAGGTCTGGGGTCACAGCCGGCGGCGCCTGGAACCGCCCCGGCCGGCGCCGGTGAAGCCCGCGGATGCGGAGGCCACGACAGGGGCTCCGGCGGATGGCACTCCCTCGCTCCCGGGGGGAAGCCAGGCCGGCAACCGTGACCGGGCTGCCAGCCTGGCCGATTTGATGCGGGAATTCAATACCCGGCCAAACCACCCGGAGCGGCCCCACGTGCTGCTCAAGCTGGCCCAGGAAGCCCTCCAGGAGGGCCAGGTGGCCAAGGCGGAACTGGCCTATGGCCTGGCCGCGGCCCTCTTTCCCGGCACCCCCCAGGCCGCCCGCGCCCGCCAGGAGAGGCTTGTGCTGGATTTTTACCGGGACCTGGGGCAGCTTCCCCCCCTGACCGCCGGCCGCCGCTTCCTGGAAAAGGCGGCCCGGCTGCCGGCGGCGTCCCCTCCCGGCCCTGCCTTGCAGGAGGCCCTGCGGGAGGTCTGGTTGGCGGCGGAGCGCCAGCTGAGTCTGGCGCAGCCCACGCCCCTGCCCCTGGCCGAAGAGGTCCTGGCCCTCTTCGAACTCCATCCCCAAGCCAACCGGCCGCCGGAGGCCGCCCTTCTGGTGGCCCGGCTCCTGCGGGAGCGGGGCCTGGCGGGGGAAGCCCGCCAGTTGTTGCAACAGGTTCTCCACAGTTCGGCCGGGCACCTGAAAAGCCGGGCGGTGCTGGAATTGCTGGAATTGGCCTGGGAAAGCCACGGCCTGCCGGAGTTTTTGGCCACTCTGGCCCGCTGCCACGAAGAAAAACAGCCGTTGGCCCAGGCTCTGGGAACCTGGCTGCTCCGCCTGGAGGGCCCGGGGCCGGCGCCTGCCGCCGAGGCCCCGCCCAAGCTGGGGCTGGCCGGCCAGGAGCGGCTGAGGCTGTGGGAAGACCTGGCGGGCCAGCCTCTGCCGCCCTCCCTGGCCGCCCATATCCTGGACGACCTGGCCAAGTCTTTCCCGGCCGGCGAGGAAGCCTCCCGGGCAACCCGGCTGCACCAGGCCATCCTGGAAGGCGCCCGGGAGGAGCTGGGTCTGGGCTATTACCAGGACCGAGCCGGCCTGAGTCATGTCAAACTGGGCCAGCTCCGGGCGGCCGAAGAGGCTTTTCAGGCCTTGGTGCAGGACGGGGACCCCTTTTGGCAATTGGTGGGGCGGACCCGCCTCCTGGACCTGGAACTGGTGCGTCACGCACCCCAGGCCGCCCCGTGACCGTGACGCGAAGGATGCTGCCATGACCAAAAAGGCTGTGTTGATCATTGACCCCAACCCCCTATGGCGGGAGCTGGCCGCCGGCCTCCGGCAGACTTGCCAGGTGGAGGTCCTCCAGGTCCAGGCGGGTGAGGCCGCCTGGGAGCTCCTGCGGGAGCACGCCTTCCTGGCCGTGTTTCTGCCCGAGAATCCGGCGGGCCTGCCTTCCGGCCCGGGGATCGCCCAGATCAGGCAGGAGTTTCCTTCCCTGCCGGTGTTCGTGGTCTCCCCCCGGCCTACGGTGGCCGGCGCCGTGGCTGCCATGCGGGAGGGGGCCCAGGATTATCTGGGCTTCCCCCCGCCTCCCGACCGCCTGGCTGGACTGCTGGCGCCGTATCTGAAGCCCGGGGGGGAGGGCGCTGCCGGGGCCGCCGGCAAAGCCAAGACCGGGGAGAACAGCCGTCCCCGGACCCTCATCACCCAGGACCCGGCTATGCTCAAGGTCCTGCACCTGGCTCGGGCCGTGGCTCCCACCCGGGCCACTGTGCTCATTCAGGGGGAGTCGGGGACCGGCAAGGAGGTTCTGGCCCGTTTCCTGCACCAGGAAAGCGACCGGGCCCAGGGGCCATTCATTGCGGTGAACTGCGCCGCGCTGCCCGAGGGCCTCCTGGAAAGCGAGCTCTTCGGCCATGAACGGGGCGCCTTCACCGGCGCGGTCATGCGCAAATTAGGGAAATTCGAGCTGGCCCAAAACGGCACCCTGCTGTTGGACGAAATCAGCGAGATGCATCCTCACCTCCAGGCCAAGCTCCTGCGGGTGCTCCAGGAAAACGAGATCGACCGGGTGGGCGGCCGCCACTCCATTCCGGTGAACGTCCGGGTGGTGGCCACCACCAACCAGGACCTGGCCGGGCTCATCCAGAAGGGAGACTTCCGGGAGGACCTGTATTACCGCCTCCAGGTCATCACCCTGACCCTGCCGCCGTTGCGGGCCCGCCCCGATGACATCGGGCTGCTGGCCGAGTATTTCCTGGAGCGCTATGCCCAGCTCTTTGGCAAAGGCCGCCTCCAATTCACCACCGCCACCCTGAAGGCGTTGGAGGCCGCGGCCTGGCCGGGCAATGTCCGCCAGCTGGAAAACGCCGTGGCCCGGGGGGTCCTGTTGGCCACCTCCAAGTACGTGCACCCCCGGGACATCTTCGGTGAACTGCCCCTGGCCGCCGGCTCCCCGGCCAGTCCCCGCAGCCAGTCGGCTGCGGCCAAACCCGTGACCCTGCGGGAAATGGAACAGAATCTGATTTTTCAGGCCCTCAATGAAACCTCGGGCAACCGCACCCACGCGGCCAAGCTCTTGGGGATCAGCGTCCGCACCTTGCGGAACAAACTGCACGAGTACCGCCAGGAGCAGGCGGCCGCTCCGGGGTGCCGCTCCCAGGTGGCGTGAAATTTGCTTGGGAAGCAGACCAGGGGGCCTGGAGGCGGGAAGCGGCCCCTCTTGAGGGGGGGCTGCGGGCGGGCCGTCCGGGAGGCCGGGCCGCCAGGCTCACAGCCTCATCAGGCGGCAATTTTTTCCAAGGGAGGACACCTATGACCTGGGACCTCTTCCAGGACGACACCACGGAAATCCTGGCCAACTGCCTGAGCTGGCGCAGCCGCCGCCAGGAGGTGATCGCCGGCAATATCGCCAACCTGGACACCCCCGGCTTTACCGGAAAGGAGTACCCGTTCCGGGAAGTGCTGGCCCAGCGCCTCAGGGGCGGGCGCCCGGTGCGCCTGGCGTCCAGCCATCCGGCGCACTTCAAGCCGCCGGCAGGGGCCGAGGCCGGCGGGGTGCGGGACAGCGGCCGACCCGTGGACCTGGACCAGGAGATGGTGCGGCTGAGCGAAAACCAGCTCAATTTTCAGGCCACGGTGCAACTGCTCAACCGCAAGCTGGACGCCTGGCGCACCGTTCTGGAGGGCGGCAAACCATGACCATTCTATCCAGCATGGAGATCAGCGCCGCGGGCCTGAGCGCCCAGCGGGAACGGCTGAACGTCATCGCCGAAAACCTGGCCAACGTCCAGACCACCCGCACCCCCCAGGGCGGGCCGTATCTCAAGAAACACGTGGTGTTGGAGACCCGGCCGCCGGAGGACTTTGCCAGCCTGCTCAGCGGCGCCGACAGTGTGGCCGTGGCCGGAGTGGCGGAGAGCAGCGAGGGGCTGCGCCCGGAATATGATCCCACCCACCCGGATGCGGACGAGCAGGGCATGGTGCTGTGGCCCAACGTCAACCCGGTAACGGAGATGGTGAGCCTCACCCTGGCCAGCCGGGCTTTTGACGCCAACGTGGCGGTGATGCGCACCGCCAAGGCCATGCTCCAGAAGGCCCTGGAGATCGGCCGCTGAGTCTGAGGAAAGGCCTCCACTGCCAATGTGCGGTGCAAGCACCTGGGTAGCGAAAACGGGAGAACGATCATGAAAATCCTGAGCGCGGACCTTCCGGCCAGCGGCCCCGCCGCCCTGCCCTCGCGGACCCAGGCTGGGGCATCCCCCTCCGAGGTCGGGGTCTTCCGCCGGATGCTGGCGGAGGTCAACGGCTGGCAGAGCCAGGCCGACCGGCAGATTCAGCAGACCCTGGCAGGAGAAAAGGACCTGCACGAGGTCATGCTGTCCCTGGAGCGGGCCTCTTTGGGACTCAAAGTCCTGGTGCAGGTGCGCAACAAGATGCTCCAAGCGTATGAAGAACTGAGCCGGATGCAGCTGTAGTTCAGGGGCCGCCGGCGAAGACCAGCCAAGCCTATGGTCCAAGTGTCCCAGATCCTGGAGCAGATCAAACAGCGGTTTCTGGCCCTGCCCACCCACCAGCGGCTGCTGGCCGGGGCCCTGGCCGGCGCCGGGGTGCTGGCTTTGGCCTTCTTCCTGTTCCTGAGCGGACCGGGAGACCAGGGGGTGCTGTTCGCCAACCTCTCTCAGGAGGATGCCGCCGCCATCATCGCCAAACTCAAGGGGAAAAAGGTGCCGTACCGCCTGGAGGCCGGGGGGACCACCATCCTGGTGCCCAAGAGCGAGGTCTATGAGCTCAGGCTCTTTCTGGCCAGCGAGGGCATGCCCAAGGGCGGGGGCGTGGGCTTTGAGATCTTCGACCGGCAAAACCTGGGGGTGACGGACTTCGTCCAGCGCCTCAATTACCAGCGGGCCCTCCAGGGGGAGCTGGCCCGCACTCTGGCGGGCATCCCGGAGATCGCCGAAGCCCGGGTGCACATCGTCACCCCCAAGGAGTCGCTCTTCCTGGAAGACCAGCAGAAGGCCACCGCCTCGGTGGCGGTGAAGCTGCGTCCGGGCCGGAGTTTGAGCCCCCTGCAAATCGACGGCATCGTCCATCTGGTGGCCAGCGCCGTGCCGGGGCTGAACGCGGCCCAGGTGACGGTGGTGGATCTGGACGGCCGCATCCTGAGCCGGGCTCCCGAGCAGTTGAGCCCGGACGGCCTGAGCTCCGGCCAGATGAGCTTTCAGCGCCAGGTGGAGGAGGGCTATGAGCGCAAGCTCCAGTCCCTGTTTGACAAGCTGGTGGGACCCCGGAAGTCCGTCATCCGGGTGGCCGCGGACCTGGACTTCCAGAAGATCGACGTGCGCGAGGAAACCTTCACGCCCAACAAGGAGCTGGTGCGCAGCGAACAGAAAACCCTGGAGCGCTCCACCCGGGCCGGCGAAGGCTCGGGCAACCCCGAGTCCCGCTTTGACCTGAACCGGGGCACCATCACGGCGCCGCCGCCCGGCAAGGGGCCGCCGCCCCTGACCCCGCCGGCCCCTGTCCGGCCGGCCGCCGGCAGCGGTCTGGAGCGCCAGAGCGAGGTGCGCAACTATGAAATCAACCGGGTGCTGCGCCAGGTGGTGGAGCAGCCCGGCAAGATCAAGCGCCTCTCGCTGGCCGTGGTGGTGGACGGGATTTACAAGGACAAGGGCCAGACCTTTGCGCCCCGTTCACCGGAGGAGCTCCGGCAGTTTGCCAACCTGGCCAAGAAAGCCGTGGGCTTTGACGCCGAACGGGGCGACCAGTTGGAGATCTCCTGCGCCCCTCTGGCCGCCCAGCTGCCGGAAGGGGTGACCGCCGCGGCCCCGGGAGGCGGCTGGGGGGAGGGCCTGGGCTTTTCCCTGAAACTGGGGCTGGTTATCCTCCTGGTCCTGTTCGGCCTGATGCTCGTGCTGCGCCGGCGGCGGCTGCCGGGACGGCCGCCGCTGTTGGAGGGGCCCCAGGCCAGACCGTTGCCAGCCGCCCCGGAAACCACCCCGGAACTGACCGGGGAACCGGAGCCCGCCGGCAGCCTGGCGGGACGCAAGCCAGTGGCGGCCCTGCCGGACGCGGTGCAGGGTCAGGAGCGGGTGGCCCAACTCATTGCCGCCTACCCGGACCGGGCCGTAGACGTGCTGCGCCTCTGGCTCCAGGACAGGGAAGGGAAATGAGGCCGGCGGCTTCGGCCGCTGACCGGTACGGGGGGGCAATGACCGATTTTCATTTTTGCACCGGAAGCCGTCATGAGCAAAGCGGATAAACTCACCGGGCTGGACAAAGCCGCGCTCCTGCTCCTCAGCTTGGGGGAAGACCGGGCCGGCGACCTGCTGAAGCGGCTGGATGACCGGGAAATTCAGCTGCTGGGGCAACGGGTCTCCAAGACAGAGGTGGTCTCCACCAAGCAGATGGCCGCCGTGCTGGAGGAGTTTTGCAGCATGATGGAGAGTCCGGAAAACCTCGTGGTGAAAGGCGACCAATTCTTCAAAAACACCATTTCCCGCACCATGGACAGCAAGCGCCAGGAGGATCTCCTGGACAAACTGGAGTTGGAGCAGAGTCCGGAATTTTTCCAAAAGATCAAGAAAATCGACCCGCGCACCGTGGCTTCCTTTTTGCGCAACGAACACCCTCAAACCATCGCCCTGGTGCTGGCCCACCTGGATCGCAGCCAGGCCGGGGGGGTGTTGGCGCAGTTTCCCGAGACCCTGCAGACCGAGGTGGTGCGGCGCATCGCCAGCCTGGACCAGGTTTCCCCTGCCATTGTGGAAGAGATCGACGCGGCGCTCCGGGAGGAAATCGCCCTGGTGGAGGAGGTGGGGGGCCGGTTGGTGGGAGGGCCCCAGTCGGTGGCGGAAATCCTCAACCAGATGGAGCGCCTCCAGGAGGCCGCCATTCTCAAAAGGCTGGAGGAAGAAGACCTGATGGACCTGGCGGAGGAAATCCGCCGCTATCTCTTCACCTTCGAGGACCTGCTGGGGGTCGAGGACCGGGGCATTATGGCGCTCCTCAAAGAAGTCAACACCCAGGACCTGGCCCTGGCGCTGAAGGCGGCCTCCCAGGAGCTCAAGGACAAGTTCTTCCGCAACATGTCCAGCCGGGCCTCGGAGATGCTCCAGGAAGAGCTGGAAATCATGGGGCCGGCTCGCCTGCGGGACGTGGAGGCGGCCCAGCAGAAGGTCCTGCAGATCGCCAAACGCCTGGAGAGCGAAGGACAATTGGTGTTGTCCACCAAGGGCAGCGAAGATGTCTTCATTTAAAATCATCCACTCCCCGCCTCCGGAGGTCCAGGAGTTTTGCTTTCCCGGGTTCGAGGAGGGGGACCCCCCGGTGGCACCCCGAAGATTTGCCTTTGAACCTCTCCTGCCGGAGGAGCCGCAAACCGGGGCTTTGCTGGAGGAGGATCTGACGGCCCAAGCCCAAGAGATCCTGGCGGAGGCCCAACGACAGCGGCAGCACATCGAGCGGCAGGCGTACGAGGAGGGCTTCCGACAGGGGCAGCGGGACGGCCAGGAAATGGGGCGCAAGGGGCTGGAGGAGGTCACCCAGCGCCTGCTGGGGCTGCTTCAGGAGCTGGCCGCCTGCAAAGAGACCCTCTACCGGGAGTGGCAGGCGGAACTGGTGTCCCTGGTGCTGCTCATTGCCCGGAAGGTGGTGGGCCGGGAGCTCCGAACCCATCCCGAGGTCATCGGCACCCTGGTGGAACAGGGCTTCCAGAGCCTGAGCCACCGGGAAGGGTTGAAGCTGCACCTGCACCCCGCGGACGTGGAGGCACTGGCAGCCGCGTCCCGGGAAAGCTGGCCCCCGGGGGTGGAGTTGGTGGCCGACGGCACCCTGACTCCCGGAGGCTTCCGCCTGGAGACCGCCCTGGGGGAGGTGGACGGCACGGTGGAGACCCGCTGGGAGCGGGTGGCGGGGAAAGTGACCCAGATGCTGGAGGAACTGGATGCCCGGGGCGCGTCTTGACTTCCAAGAGCTTCGCCGTCGGGTGGAGCAGGCAGAGCCCCTGGCCGCGGTGGGGCGCCTCCAGGAACTGGTGGGCCTGGTGTTGAAAAGCCGGGGGCCGGAATGCGCCGTGGGCAGCATCTGCTCCCTGGACCACCCGGCCAGCGGCGCCGTCAGTCTGGCGGAAGTGGTGGGTTTCCGCCAGGGGCAGGTGCTGCTCATGCCCTATGGTGAACTCCGGGGGATCAGGCCCCGGATGCGGGTGGTGCTGGAGGAGCGCCAGGCCGGCGCCCGGGTGGGGATGGGGCTGCTGGGCCGGGTGCTGGACGGCCTGGGGGCGCCCCTGGACGGCCTCGGCCCCCTCCAGGATGCCGATGAGTCCTACCCCCTGTATGGCACGCCTCTCAACCCCTGCGCCCGGGAACGGATCACCCAGCCCCTGGACGTGGGCATTCGGGCCATCAACGGCCTGCTCACCGTGGGCAAGGGTCAGCGCCTGGGGATCTTCGCCGGCTCGGGGGTGGGGAAAAGCACGCTCATGGGCATGATGGCCCGGTTCACCGCCTCCCAGGTGAGCGTCATCGGCCTCATCGGCGAGCGGGGCCGGGAAGTCAAGGAGTTCATCGAAGAGAATCTGGGGCCGGAGGGACTGGCCCGAAGCGTGGTGGTGGCGGCCACTTCCGACACCCCGCCCCTGGTGCGCCTGCGGGGGGCCTATCTGGCCACGGCCATCGCCGAATATTTCCGGGACCAGGGACGGGATGTCCTGCTCATGGTGGACTCCCTCACCCGCTTCGCCATGGCGGCCCGGGAGATGGGCCTGGCGGTGGGGGAGCCGCCCACCGCCCGGGGCTACACGCCCTCGGTCTTCGCCCGCCTGCCGGCCCTTCTGGAACGGGCCGGCACCTGCCAGGGCCAGGGCAGCATCACCGGCATCTACACGGTGCTGGTGGAGGGGGACGACCTGCTGGAGCCCATCGCCGACGCCAGCCGGGCCATCCTGGACGGGCACATCGTCCTGTCCCGGGACCTGGCCGACCGGGGGCACTATCCGGCCATCGATGTATTGGGCAGCATCAGCCGGCTTATGTCCCAGGTGGCCCCTCCCGAGCACCGGGAGCTGCGGGAAAAGCTGGTGCGGGTCCTGGCCGCCTACCGCCAGGCCGAGGACCTCATCAATATCAACGCCTACACCAAGGGCTCCAATCCGGAGATCGATTTTGCCCTGGAAAAAATCGAGGCGGTCAACCGGTATCTGCGCCAGGGCGTCGATGAACCAGCAACCCTGTCCCGGGCGGTGCAGGATTTGCAGGAGATCTTTGCATCATGAAGACCGGGTGCCGCTTCCGTTTTCCCCTGGCCACCCTGCTGAAGGTGCGGGGTCTGAGAGAAGAAGCCGCCCGGCAGGAGCTGGCCCAGGCTTTGGCCCGGGTTGCCCGCAGTCGCCGGGCCCTGGCCGAAACCCGAGACCTGCTGGCCGCCAGGCTGGCGGAGCTGGGCCGCTCCCACAACGAAGCCTGGCCGGCGGCAGATTTTCTGCTGAAGCTCAGGCACTTGAAGCAACTGCACACTGTCCTGGGCGGCTGGCGGGAGCAATTGGCCCGGGAGGAAGCCGAGGTGGCCCGGAAACAGGAAACCCTGGCCCGCCGGCACCAGGACCGCCGCCTCCTGGAGCGCCTGCGGGACAAAGCCCGCAGCCGGTTCCAGAAGGAACTGGCCCGCACCCTGGAGCGGGAAACGGAGGGCCTGACCCTGAGCCGCTGGACGTCCCGGGAAAGGGCCCCGGGAGGCGAGGAGACCGAGACTGCGGCCGGAGAATAGCCGGGGGGCCGGGGCCGCCCGGATTTCACCGACCAGAGACGCATGGCCCAGGAGGGGGCGGGAAGGAAAGGGTAAGAGAAAATTTCTTCGGCGGTGATACCCCATCGGCCAAAGATTGATGGGTTAGACAGGTTGCAGGCGGCAAACGGTTGGCGAGGCGAAGACCTCGCAAAGGAGACGCTATGGCATCGGTAAGAGCAGAATTCCGCCCCGGTTGGACCCTGTTCGGCACCCTGCTCACCTGCGGGCTGTTGGCCAAGCTCGGGATGACCGCAGCCTGGTTCGCCCCCCCCGGACTCTGGCCCCTGGGAGGACCCCGGGTCAGCGAGGCGGCCACCGCCGCGGAAGCCCGTCCGGGCGACGGCGTTTCCCTGCCCCGGATGCTCTCGCTGCTGCATCAGGAGCGCCATTCCCTGGCCGCCCGGGAATCGGCGGTGGCCCTCAAAGAGGAGCAGCTGCGCCAAGTAAGGCAGGAGGTGGAAAGCCGCCTCCGGGAACTGCAGAGCCTGCAGACCCGCATCCTGGAGGCCATCGAGGAGGAAAAGCGCATCAAAGGCGAGCACCAACGCCACTTGGCGGCCACCCTGGAGGCCATGCCGGCGGATAAGGCCGGCCGGCTCCTGGAGAAGATGGAGGAGGAGATTGCGGTCCAGTTGCTGCGGCGGCTCAAGGGCAAGGAGGCCGGGGCCATCCTCACCGCCCTGGCTCCGGATAAGGCCGCCCGCCTGAGCCAACGGCTGCTGCAGTGAAGGGAGTTTTCCGGGAGGAGGCGGAAAGCGCCGGGGGCCGCCACCTTGCCCTGCCGCTCCCTTTCCACCCCCCGGTTCAGGGAGCCGGCTGCCGGAAAGCGGGGAAAATTGTCCACCTTTCCCGGTCCGCCCGGGTATAATATGGGAAAATCTCTGTCAGGGAGAGACCCATGGACCCAGGCACGCCGGCTTCCCCCCGGGAGGCCATCCTGCTCTTTCACTACGCCGACCGGCTGAAATCGGAGTTGCTCATCGCCTCCCAGATGCTCGCCGCCGCCCTGCAACTGAAGGAAGCCGAGCAGCAGTTCGGCGGCCGGCGGGTGCTCACCGAATATTTCCGGGCGTTGGAACGGGAAGTGGCCTTGGGCCAGGCCATGATCAATGACCCGGAGCTGGTCCGGGTGCGCACGGTGATGACCGGGCTCACGGGCATGGCGGACTCCGGACCCCTGCACCAGATCCAGGAGCACCTCACCTGGGTCATCAGCACCATGACCACTTACGCCCAGCGGGCCATGAAATATCTCATCGATCAGGATTTATTGTAGAAATTTCGGGGGGAGGCCAAGGCTTGGGGACCCCGGTCACTTGCCCCCAACTTTCTCCCAAAACTCCCCCTCCTCTGAAAAGAGGCCGGCAAATCGGGGCAGCTTTTTGCCCGCCGGCCGACACCGCGCAGGGGGGAAGGGGCCGCAGATCCCCGACCCGCCCCCAGCCCTTCCGGCTCCCCGTTAACCGCCCCCCACCAGCCGGTACACCTCCAGGAGCGGCAGGCCGTGGGCCTCAGCCAGGCGGCAGCAGTCCTCGTATTCCGGCAGACGGCGCCGCAGGCCGGCATATTCCATGACCTTGACCTTGAGGGGGCCATAGGGGGTGGGCACCTCCTCCTGCCAGCGCCGGGCCGCCACCCGTTCCACTTCCTGGCAGCGCACCCCCAGGGTGGTGGAGTGGCGGAACAGGGCCAAAAGCAGCTCCTCCCGGTGGGCGGGCGGGGCGATGACGGTGAGGGCGGAGCCGGGGCGGTTTTTCTTCATCTGCACCGGACCCCAGGCCACGTCCAGGGCTCCGGCGGCGAACAGCGCGGCCATGAGGGGCTCATAAAGCTCCGGCACCATGTCGTCGATGTGGGTCTCCAACACCAGGACCCGCTCCCGGTGGCCGGGGAGCGGCGCCAGAGGCTCCCCCAGGAGCAGACGCAGGAGGTTGGGGTGGTGGGGAAAGTCCTTGGAGCCGGCGCCGTAGCCCACCAGCTCAAGGCGTAAGGGGGGGCAGGGCCTGCCTTCGGCCTCCAGGGCCCGCAGAATGACGGCCCCGGTGGGGGTGACCAGTTCCCCGGGAAGGTCGGTGCCATAGACCGGCAGGCCCTGGAGGAGCTCCAGGGTGGCGGGCGCCGGGTTGGGCAGGGTACCGTGGGCGCTGCTGATGAGGCCCCGGCCCAGGGGCAGGGGGCCGGTGAAGCAGCGGCTGATCCCGAAGAACTCCACCCCGAAGGCCACCCCCACCACGTCCAGGATGGTATCCGCGGCGCCCAGTTCGTGGAAGTGGACCTCCTCCAGGGCCAAGCCGTGGCGGCGGGCTTCCGCTTCTCCCAGAAGGCGGAACATCTGCAGGCTCAGGTCCCGGGTGCGGGGCGTCAGGTCCGCCCGTTCCAGGAGGGCCACGATGTCCCGGTAGTGACGGGCGGGTTGGGGAGCGGCCACCCGGAAGTCCACCTTGGTGCCGCGCAAATGCTGCCGGGAAACGGTCTGGACCTCAAGTTCACAGCCGGGGAGGCCCAGGCCGCCCAGGACCCGGCGCAATTCCGCCACCGGCAGCCCCAGGTCGAGGAAGGCCCCCAGGGTCATGTCGCCGCTCACTCCGGAGAAGCAGTCGAAAAAGGCCCAGCGATCAGTGGGCGGCCGGACTGATGACAAGCTCCACCTCCCGGATGGCCCGGGCTTCGGCCCGGCGCACGGTAAAGCGCAAATTGCCGTGTTCCACGGTTTCCCCGGTGCGGGGCAGCTCCCCCAACTGGGCGATGAGGAACCCCGCCAGGGTTTCGTAATTCCCCGGGGGCAGGTCCAGCTGGAGAGCCTCGTTCAAGGCGGCGATCTCCATCCTGGCGTCGATGAGGTAGCGGCCCTCCCCCAGTTTGACGAAGGGGGTGGTCTCCTGGTCGAACTCGTCAGCGATCTCCCCCACGATCTCCTCCAACAGGTCCTCCAGGGTGACGATCCCCACCGCGCCGCCGTATTCGTCCACCACCACCGCCAGGTGGATGCCCTGGCGCTGCATTTCGGTGAGCAGGCGGTCGATCTTTTTGATCTCCGGGACATAATGCACCGGTCGGATAAAGGGCTTGAGGGGGCGGTCCGTGGGTTTCTCGCCCAACAGGTCGAAGCCGTGCACCACCCCGATGAGGTTGTCGATGCGGCGGTGGTACACCGGCAGGCGGGAGTACGGCGAAGTCCGGAACTCCGCCAGGGCCTGCCTCACGGTGAAGGTGTCCGGCACGGCCGCCACCTTGACCAGGGGCACCATGACCTCGCCGGCAGTGCGCAGGCTGAAGCGCAGGATGCGGTGGATGAGGCGGCGCTCGCCGATCTCCAGATCCACCTCCGGACCGCTCTTTTGCACCACCAAATGCAGGTCCTCCCGGGTGATGAAAGGCAGGCGGCTGGTTTTGGGGGCCCCGGTGAGCCAGAGGACCAGGCGGCTGGCGCCCGCAAAGACGGCGGTGACGGGGGCCAGGACCCAGGAGGCCAACCACAGGGGCGGCGCCACCCCCTGGGCCAGACGGTTGGGGTGTTGGCGGCCGATGGACTTGGGGGTGATTTCCGCCAGGAGCAGGATGAGGGGGGGCAGCAGCAGCGCCGCCACCAGTTCGCCCTTGGGTCCCAGCCAGGCCAGGAGCACTGCGGTGGCCAGCACCGTGTTGGCGATCTCCGAGAGGTTGGAGCCCACCAGGCAGGTCGCCACCAGACGCTCCGGCCGCTGGAGCAGCTGGAGGGCAATCCGGGCCCCCCGCCGGCCCTCTTCCGCCTGCCGTTTCAGGCGTCGGGGGTTGGCAGACACGAGGGAAATCTCCGAGACGGCGAAGAAGGCCTCCAGGCAGAGCAGCGGCACGACGATGAGCAGGAACGTCATCATTCCGCCGGCCTCCGGCTGACCTCCAGCTCCAGGAGGCGGGTGCCTTTCTTCTTCAGGACCTTGAAAGTGAGGCCAGCGATGGTCAACAGGTCGCCTTCCCGGGGCAGCTCCCCAAACCGGTCCAGCACCAGGCCGCCCAGGGTATCGAACTCGTGGGCCGGCAGCGCCGTCCCCAGGGCCTCATTGAAGTCCTGCAGGGGCAGGGAGGCCTTCACCCGCCAGCGTCCCGGGGAGAGCTCCTCCAGGGGCTTTTCCTCCACCGTGAATTCCTGGGGGATTTCCCCGCACAGCTCTTCCAGGAGGTCCTCCACCGTCACCAGGCCCACCAGCACCCCGTATTCGTCCACCACGAGGGCCATACGGGTCCGGCGGTTCTGCAGTTCGGTCAGGAGGTCGAAGGCTCTCTTGCTCTCCGGCACGTAGAAGGGCTGGCGCAGCAGTCCCCGAATTTTGCCGCCGTTGCAGGTTTCCCAGGAGCAGAGGTTCAGGAGTTCCTTGGCGTGGATGATTCCCAGGACGTTGCCAGGCTGGTCCTGGTAGATGGGCACCCGGGAAAACCGGGAGCGTTTCACCGCTTCAATGAGACGGGGCAAGGGCAGGTCAATGGGGAGGCAGAAAATATCCGGCCGCGGCACCATGATCTGCCCCACCCGGACCTCGCCGAAGTGCAGGACGTTCTGGATGAAGTCCCGCTCCAGGGCGGCGATTACCCCCACCTGGTGACTCTCCTCCACCAGGTGCACGAAGTCCTCCTGCTGGAGGGCCGGCAACTGGAGGTCCGGCCGGAAACCCAGGGTCACCAGGATGCCCCGGCTGAGCTGCAGGAGGATGAGCCTGAGGGGAGCCAACAGACGCACGGCCAGGCTTACCACCGGGGCGGCCAGGGGCGCCAGGCGGGCCGGATAGGTGAGGGCCAGGGACTTGGGGATGATCTCACCCAGGAGCAGGAGGGCAGGCGACAGGACCGCCAAGGCCAGCCACTGGCCCCTGGCGCCCCAGAGGTTCAGGGCCAGGGAGGTGCCCAGGATGGTGGCCAGGATGGTGACAATCTCCACGCCCACCACCAGGGTGATGAGCAGGAGCTGGGACTGACCCAGCAGGTCTTCCACCTGCTGGCCGCGGCGGGGTCGCTGCTGCTTGAGGCGCAGCCGGTCCAGGGGGCTTAAGGCGAAGAAGGAAGTCTCCGCCAGGGAGAAAAACCCGTAGAGGCACAGGAGCCCGCCCAAAGCGAACCAGCGCCAGAGATGCAGATAAGGGAAGGAGCCGTCCAAAAGCCTGCCGTGCGATTGGGATGTCAGGTTGCCAAGGTTTGGCGGAAGCCGGGCCGGGGACCCGAGGCCCCTCCCCTTCCCAAGTCCTCCCTATCCCCGGATGGCGCGGGGTGGGGGCGAGGCGGGCCGCGGCCCCGGGCCCCTCCTTCACCCCGCGGGGCCTCAGGTCAGCACCGTAGGCGTGGCCGCGGGCAGCCGACGCCGGGAGGCCTTGGGCCGGGGTGCCGCTTTAAAGGGCGAGCGCACCAGGGCCTCCTGGAGCACTTGGTCCATGTCGTTCACCAGCACGAATTTCAGGCGGCGGGTGACGTATTTGGGAATCTCCGCCAGGTCCTTCTTGTTGGCTTCGGGGATGAGGACCTTTTTCATGCGGGCCCGCAGCGCCGCGATGGCCTTTTCTTTCAGCCCGCCGATGGGCAGGACCTTGCCCCGGAGGGTGATCTCCCCGGTCATGGCCACGTCCCGGCGCACCGGAATCTGGGTGAGGGCCGACACCAGGGCGGTGGCCATGGTGATGCCGGCGGAAGGGCCGTCCTTGGGGGTGGCCCCTGCGGGCACATGCAGATGGATGTCTAGCTTCTCGTAGAAATCGGGGTCCAGCCCCAGGCGGTCGGCCCGGGCCCGGGCGTAGCTCAAGGCGGCCTGACCCGACTCCCGCATGACCTCGCCCAACTGGCCGGTGAGCAGCAGTTGGCCCTTGCCCCGCATAAGGGAGGCCTCCACTGCCAGGATTTCGCCGCCCACCTGGGTCCAGGCCAGTCCGGTGGCCACGCCGATTTCGTCCTTGTCCAGTTCCTTTTCCGGCAGGTAGCGGGGCGGCCCCAGATATTTGTGCAGGTTGGCCCGGGAGATGGTGAAGGGCCCGGTCTCGCCTTCGGCGATGCGCCGGGCGATCTTGCGGCACAGGGAGCCGATCTCCCGCTCCAGGTTCCTGAGGCCCGCCTCCTGGGTGTAATGAATGATGACCTCTTTCAGCACCTCCGCGGAGATGTTGATATCCCCTGGCCTGAGGCCGTTTTCCCGGATCTGCCGGGGCAGGAGGAAGCCCTGGGCGATCTTGAGCTTTTCCTCTTCGGTGTAACCCGGCAGCCGGATGATCTCCATGCGGTCCTTCAGGGCCGAGGGGATGGGGTCCACCAGGTTGGCCGTGGTGATGAACATCACCCGGGAGAGGTCGAAGGGTAAGTTAAGGTAATGATCGCTGAAGGAGTGGTTCTGCTCCGGGTCCAGCACCTCCAGCAGGGCCGCGGCCGGGTCGCCCCGGAAGTCCATGCCGATCTTGTCCACTTCGTCCAGGATGAAAACGGGGTTGTGGGAGCCGGCGTTTTTCAGGCCCTGGATGATGCGGCCCGGAAGCGCCCCGATGTAGGTGCGGCGATGGCCCCGGATTTCCGCCTCATCCCGCATGCCTCCCAGGGAGATGCGGGTGAACTTGCGGCCCATGGCCCGGGCGATGGACTGCCCCAGGGAGGTCTTGCCCACCCCGGGAGGGCCCACCAGGCAGAGAATGGGGCCTTTCATCTTTTTGTTGAGCTTGCGCACGCTCAGGTATTCCAGGATGCGCTCCTTCACCTTTTCCAGGTTGTAATGGTCGGCGTCCAGGATGGCCTTGGCTTCCTTGAGGTCCAGCTTGTCCCGGGTGGCCTTGCTCCAGGGCAGTTCCACCAGCCAGTCCAGGTAGGTGCGCACCATGGAGGCCTCGGCCGCGTCGGGGTGCATCTGCTCCAGGCGGGAGAGCTGCTTCAAGGCCTCGTCCTCGGCGTACTTGGGCATGCGGGCCCGGGCGATCTTCTCCCGGTACTCCTCCAGCTCCTTGCCGGCTTCGTCCACGTCGCCCAGCTCTTTCTTGATGGCCCGCATCTGCTCCCGGAGGAAATACTCCCGCTGGGTGCGGTCCATCTCCTCCCGGGCCTGGGATTGGATCTTGGCCTGAATGGAGGAGACTTCCAACTCCTTGCGCAGGAAGTCGTTGACAATGATGAGGCGCCGGATGGGGTCCAGCTCCTCCAAGACGGCCTGGGCCTCCTCGATCTTGAGGCGCAGATTGGCGGCCACCAGGTCGGCCAGGTGGCCGGGGTCCTCGATGGAATCCAGGATGGAAAGCAGGTCCGGAGACATCACCCCCTTGAGGGTGAGGATTTTTTCCGACATCTCCCGGGCATTGCGCATCAGGGCTTCGGCTTCCGGGGAGACCTCACCCAAGGGGGTCTCCTCCACCAGCTCCAGGGCCACCTTGAAGTGAGGGCGCTCCTGGAGAAACTTCTCGATTCTGGCCTTGGCCTTGCCCTGCACCAGGATCTTCAGGCGGCCGTCCGGCAGCTTGAGCATTCGGAGAATGAGGCTCACGGTGCCCATTTCGTAAATGTCTTCGGGCACCGGGTTTTCGATGGTCTGGTCCCGCTGGGTGGCCAGAAGCAGCAGACGGTCTTCGGCCAAGGCGGCTTCGATGGCGGAGACCGAAGATTCCCGCCCGACGAACAGGGGCAGCACCATGTTGGGGAACACCACCACATCCCGCACGGCCAGCAACGGCAGCGTGGAGGGAATCAGCAGCTCCTGAGGTTCATCTTCTCTCTGGGGGGGCATGGATTCTCCTGAAATATGGGAAAGCGCCGCAAGAGGGAAGCCGCCGGGCCACCGGCCAGGAAACACATCTCTCCCCCTTGAAGTGCTTATCTTTTCATAATCGGCAATTATCATTTATAGTAATACCCCCCTGTCGTTTTGGCAAGCACCCGCTGCGGGCGGCAAAGGAGGGCTGGCGGCCGGAAACGACGCAGGCGTGCGGGCCCAGCCCGGCGCCCGCGCTTGAAAAAATCTTTTCCAGAGCTTAAAAGAGGGTTATAGTAATAAGTCTTATTCTTTCTCAGAGGGGTGGACCAGCCATGAGGGGGAGACCGGCGGCGGCCCCACCGTTGCCCGCGCCTGATTCCCAGACACCGTTTCTCCGCCAGGTGGAGGCCGCTTTGGGCCGAGCCGCGGCAGCCCTGCTCGCCATGCAGCACGCGGAGGGTTATTGGTGGGCCGAACTGGAGTCCAACGTCACCATTACCGCCGAGTATCTCATGCTGCACCGGTTCCTGGGTCTGCCGGAGGACAAGGTGCCGGCCATGACGGCTGACCTGCTGTCCCGGCAGCTTCCCAACGGCGCCTGGTCTTTGTGGTATGGCGACGGCGGCGAACTCAGCACCACGGTAGAGGCGTACTTTGCCTTGAAACTGGCCGGCCTGCCGGCTACGGACCCCCGCCTGGTCAAGGCCCGGGAATTCATCCTGGCCCGGGGGGGCGCCCTCAAGACCCGGGTCTTCACCCGCATCTTCCTGGCCCTCTTCGGGCAGGTGAGCTGGGAGGGCATCCCGCTGTTGCCGGTGGAGTTTGTGCTGCTCCCCCTCTGGTCCGGCCTGAGCATCTACGAATTCTCCAGCTGGACCCGGGCCACCATCGTGCCCCTCAGCATTGTCATGGCGTACCGGCCGGTGAAGGCTATCCCTCCTTCCCAGGGGGTGGCGGAGCTCTTTCTGGACCCGTCGGAACCCTTCGGCAAGCATCGGGTGGAGTGGCTTCCCGGCGGCACGCTCCTGGAAAACTTCTTCGTGGCTGCGGACCGGCTGCTGAAGCTTTACTACCGGCTGCCCACCCGGCGCTTGCGGGAATTGGCCCTGAAGCGGGCCGAACAGTGGGTCCTGGAACACCAGGAGGAAAGCGGCGATTGGGCGGGCATTCAGCCGGCCATGGTGAACTCGCTCCTGGCCCTGTTCTGCCGGGGCTACGGCCTGGAGCACGAGCGGCTGCAACGGGGTCTCAAGGCCCTGGAATTCTTCGAGTTGCGGGACGGTGACCGCCTCTGGCTGCAGTCCTGCATCTCGCCGGTGTGGGACACGGCCCTGGCGGTCCGGGCCCTGGCGGCGGCCGGCTTCACCCCGGACCATCCGGCTTTGCAAAAAGCCTCCCATTGGCTCCTCAGCAAACAGATCTTCCGGACCGGCGACTGGGCCATGAAGTGTCCGGAGGTGGAGCCCGGCGGCTGGGCCTTTGAGTTCGTCAACAACTGGTACCCCGACGTGGACGACAGCTCCATGGTGCTGGTGGCCCTGAAGGAGACCCTGGCCGACCCGGAGAAACACCGCTGGGCCCTGGAGCGGGGCATCAACTGGTGCCTGGGACTCCAGTCCAAGAACGGCGGCTTCGCCTCCTTCGACAAAGACAACACCAAGGAATGGCTCAACCTCATCCCCTTCGCCGACCTCAAGGCCCTGGTGGACCCTCCCACCGAGGATATCACCGGGCGCATCCTGGAGATGATGGGGGTCTTCGGCTATTCCAAAGACCACCCCGCGGCTGCCCGGGCCTTGGCCTTCCTTCGGCGCACCCAACAACCCGAGGGCTGCTGGCACGGCCGCTGGGGGGTCAACTACATTTACGGCACCTGGTCGGTGCTGGCCGGCCTGGCGGCCATCGGCGAAGACCTGAGCCAGCCCTATGTCCGGCGGGCTGTGGCCTGGCTCAAGTCCGTGCAGAACCCCGACGGCGGCTGGGGCGAATGCTGCGAGTGTTACCGGGACCGGGAACTGATGGGCGTCGGCGTCAGCAGCGCCTCCCAGACTGCCTGGGCCCTGCTGGGACTGCTGGCCGCCGGCGAAGTCCACTCCCCGGAAGTGGCAGCCGGCGTGGCCTGGCTCCTGAGGAACCAGAACGCCCAGGGCCGCTGGGATGAGGAGCACTTCACCGGCACCGGCTTTCCCTCCCACTTCATGATCCGCTACCATCTCTACCGGGACTGCTTCCCCACCATGGCCCTGGGGGTGTATGTAAGGAAGGCTGGGGGAGGAGCTTAAGGGCCGGTGGGTCCTTACCTCCTCCCCCAGACCCCCACCCCTTACCCATATGGGGTTGGGAGGGGGTTTGAGGGAGGGGAGGCGTCTGCGACTCCGGTACTCCCCCGAAAAACTACGGCCATCCCTATGAAAACTCTCGTGACCGGCGGGACCGGCTTTGTGGGCCGGGCGGTGGTGGTGGAGCTCCTGGCCGCGGGCCGGGAGGTCCGGGTCCTGGTGCGCCAGCGGGGCCATCCCGCCCTGGAGGGGCTGCCGGTGGAGGAGGTCCTGGGGGACCTTAGAGACGCCGCCTCGGTGCAAGCGGCCATGGCCGGGGTGGCCCGGGTCTTCCACGTGGCCGCGGACTACCGCCTGTGGGTGCCCGACCCGGAGCAGATGTATGCCGTGAACGTCACCGGCACCGCACATGTCCTGCAGGCCGCGGCTGCGGCCGGGGTGGAGCGGCTGGTGTACACCAGCACAGTGGGCACCCTGGGCAATCCGGGGGACGGCCGGCCGGGGACCGAGGACACCCCGGTGAGCCTCGAGGACATGGTGGGCCACTACAAGCGCTCCAAGTTCCTGGCCGAGGCGAAGGTCCTGGAATTCGCCGCCCAGGGTTTGCCGGTGGTGCTGGTCCATCCCAGCGCGCCGGTGGGCCCCTGGGATTGGCGCCCCACCCCCACCGGCCAGATGATCGTGGACTTCCTTAAGGGCCGCTGCCCGGCATACCTGGAAACCGGCCTCAACCTGGTGCACGTCCGGGACGTGGCCCGGGGGCACCTCCTGGCCGAGGCCAGGGGGAAGGTGGGGGAGAAGTACATCCTCGGCTGCGAAAATGTCAGCCTCTCGCAGATTTTCGGCCTCCTGAGCGAGGTCAGCGGCGTCCCCGCCCCCCGCTGCAAGCTGCCCTACACGCCGGTCCTCCTGCTGTCCTACCTCAATGAATTTTGGGCCACCCATATCAGCGGCAAGCCCCCTCGCATGCCCCTGGCGGCGGTGAAAATGGCCAGAAAATTCATGTTCTTTGACAACAGCAAGGCGGTGCGGGAACTGGGCCTGCCCCAGACGCCGGTGCAGGAGGCTCTGGCCGAGGCGGTGGCCTGGTTCCGGGAAAAGGACTATGTCTGACCGGGGAACCGCTTGGCTGCCGGCCTCCTCCCCCCAAATAATTCTGAACATGCCTTGAAAAATGAATAATTATGCTCAAAAATAGGAGAAGGCCAAAAAAGGGGGGCACGTCGCCGGGCTGTTCCCGGTCGGCCAGTCCCGGATGGTTGCCTTGGCCCCAGGGAGGTGGCGGGTGCGTTTTCCTCTGAGTCTGAGCCTGGATCTGGGCCGGTATCTGTTGAAAAAGCGACTGGCCGGGGAAGAGAAATTCCCTCTGGTGCTGATGCTGGAGCCCACCCTGCAGTGCAACCTGGCCTGCCAGGGGTGCGGCCGCATCCAGGAATACCGGGACACCCTGGCCAGCGCCCTGTCTTTGGAGGAGTGCCTCAATTCCGTGGAGGAGTGCGGCGCCCCGGTGGTCACGGTCACCGGCGGGGAGCCTCTGCTCTTTCCCCCGGTGTTCGAGCTGCTGGAGGAGCTGGTGCACCGGAAAAAGCACATTTACCTCTGCACCAACGCCATTCTCCTGGAAAAATCCCTGCCCCGCCTGCCCCGCTCCCGGCGTCTCACCTTGAGCGTGCACGTGGATGGTTTGGCGCCCACCCACGACCGGCTGCTGGGCCGGCCGGGGTTGTTCAACCTGGCGATGCGGGCCATCCGGGCCGCCAAGGAACAGGGACTGCGGGTCTGCACCAATACCACGATTTACAAGGACACGGACATCGGCGAGATCCAGGGCCTGTTCCGCCACCTCACCGACGTGGGGGTGGACGGCATCCTGGTGTCCCCGGCTTTCAGCTTTGCGGGCGTGGCCCCGGAGCTCTTCCTCAGCCGGGAGGAGATCCGGGACAAGTTCATCCGCCTCACCGCCAACGGCCACCCGGTGCGCTATTTCAGCACCCCCTTCTATCTCAGCTTTCTCCGGGGGGAGCGCCACTACGAGTGCACCCCCTGGGCCAATCCCACCCGCAACCCATCGGGATGGCGCTCGCCCTGCTACCAGATCCTGGACGGCCACTACCCCACCTTCCGGGAGCTCATGGAGAGAACCGACTGGGAGCGCTTCGGGCCCGGGCGGGACCCCCGCTGCAGCCAGTGCATGATGCACTGCGGCTTCGAGCCCAGCGTGGTGCGCCGGATGGGCCTCAAGGACATGTGGCGCATGCTGCGCTGGAACCTGTCCTGAGGCCCTCCGGGGTTCCGGTGCCCCCGCCGGCCCCCGAGTCGGCCTCCCGCCTCTCCCCCTGGGCTGCGGTCCTCCTGCTGGCCGGGGTCGCCGCCGGTTATTTCCTCTGCCTCACGCGCCTTCCCTTGATCCGGGCCGAAGCTCACTATGCCCTCATCCCCCTGGAAATGCTGCGTTCCGGGGATTGGCTCACCCCCACCCTGAACGGCGTGCCTTACCTGGACAAGCCGCCGCTGCTCTTCTGGCTGAATGGCCTGATTTTCCTGGCATGGGGGGCCTCGGAGGCCGGCGCCCGGCTGGTCAACCTCTTTCTGGCCCTGGGCGAGGTCTGGCTCACCTACCGCCTGGGCTGCCTCCTGTTTTCACCCCGGATTGCCCTATTCGGCGCCTTCGCCCTGGCCGCCAGCCTGGGGTTTTTCGTCTTGCACCTGGAGCTGTTGGCCGACCACCTCATCACCTTCTGGCTGCTGGCCGGGGTCTGCCTCTGGCTCAAGTGGCTGCACCGGCCCCGCAGGTTTTGGGAATTGGGTTTTTATGCCTGCCTGGCCGGAGGGTTCCTGAGCAAGGGCCTCATCGGCCTGGCCTTTCCCTTGGGCGTCACGGGGCTCACGGCTCTGGCCGCCGGGCGGCGGGAGGGCCTGGCTCTGCTCGTCTCACCCCGGGGCTGGCTGCTGGTTGCGGCCCTCCTCCTCCCCTGGCTGGCGGCCCTGGAGCTTCAGCACCCGGGCTTTCTCCGGCATCACCTGCTGAACGAGCAGGTCCTGCGCTTTCTGGGGCAGCGCCAGCCTCCGGACATCACCCCCTTTTCGGCAGGCGCCTTTTGGCTGCTGTTGGCGCTGTGGCTGCTGCCCTGGACGCCGCTCTTGCCTGAGGCATGGGCACGTTTCTGGTCAGAGGAAGCCGGCCCCACCGCCCGCCAGCCGCTTCGCCGCCTGGTTTTGGTGTGGCCTGCCGTAATTTTGGGCTTTTTCACCCTGTCCGGCAGCCGGGTGGAATATTACTCCCTGCCGGCCCTGCCGCCCCTAGCCCTGCTGGTGGGCTGGCGGCTGCATCGTTATCTCAGGACTCCCGCCGACCGGGCCCTGCCTTTGGCCCTGTTCTTCCTGGCCGCTGTTGCAGTCCTGCCCCTGTTGTTCCTGCCCCGCCTGGAGGGCCTCCTGGCCGCCAACCGCCGGGAGTTTCTCGGGCTGGCCGCCTCTTTGGGACCGCTCCTCCCGACGGGCCTGCTGACCCTGGCCGCCTGGGGGCTGGCGGGAGGACTTCTGGGCTGGCGGCGACCCCGCCTGGCCGCGGCCTGCTTGGCCGGCCTGGCCGTAAGCCTTTTGGCCGTGAGCTTCCGGGCCGGGCTGGCGCTTTCGCCGGCCTTGAGCGACAAGCTTCCCGGCGAGTGGCTGAAGCAGCATCTTCAGCCGGGGGACCTGGTAATCATGGAAAATGTGGAGGAATACGAGTACGCCGCGTCGCTGGCCTTCTATGCAGGCCGCCCCGTGGAGATCGTGGTGCGCCAGGGACTGCCGCGGTTTCCCCTGCCGGTGTCCCCTGAAAAGAATTACCTCATCTCTCCGGCGCGCCTGGAGGAACTTTGGCGAGGAGCAGCACGCGTTTATGTGCTGGCGGACGCAAGCGCAAAGCCCGCAGCCCCCTGGCAGGAGGCGACGCCGGTGCTGGCCACTGCCACCAGGCGCCTGTTCGCCAACCGACCTCCGGCCAATGGGCCGCATTCCCTGAGGACTCCGGCGATATTTCCCCCGGTTGCTTGCCACGCAGCGGGAAAAAAACTATCATTAACGCAACTGGCAGGGAGTGCAGCGATGGCAGGGATACCCAGAAATACCCCTTCGGGCGCACCGCCTGGCCGCGGTTTTCGGCCGTTTCCCGAGCCCGTCGCCCGTGCCCAACCATGATCCCCCTGCGCGACAGCATCCCTTCCCTGCATCCCCCGGTGGTGACCTATCTTTTGATCGCCGCCAACCTGCTGATGTTCGTCTATCAGCTCACCCTGGGGCGGGGGTTTTTGGAGGAATTCGTCATCACCTACGGCTTTGTCCCCGGCCGTTTTCTCAGCCAACTGGGGCAGGCGCCCCTCCCCGACCTGGTCCTGCCCGTATTTTCTTCCATGTTCCTGCACGGCAGCTGGCTCCACCTCATCGGCAACGCCTGGACGCTGTTCATTTTCGGGGACAACGTGGAGGACACCCTGGGGCATGTCCGCTACCTGATTTTCTACCTGGGCAGCGGGGTGGTGGCCGCTCTGGCCCAAATGGCTGCGGGGCCTTTCTCCCCCATCCCCATGATCGGGGCCAGCGGCGCCATCGGCGGGGTCATGGGGGCCTATTTCGCCCTGTTCCCCCACTCCCGCATCCTGACCCTGATCCCCTTCTTCCTCTTTCTCATCGTGGAGGTGCCGGCCTTTGTTTACCTGGGGTTCTGGTTTGTGCTGCAGTTCTTCGCCGGCACCATGTCGGTCCTGGGGTCCGGCGTCAAGGGCGGCGTGGCCTTTTGGGCCCACGTGGGGGGGTTTGCCGGGGGCTACTTCCTCATTCGCCTGCTGGCCACCACCCGGGCCCGGAGCTTGCTGAAAAAGGGGCTTTGATGTGATGAAAAACCGCAGATTGCCCACGCTGTTCTTTCGAGGTTTCGGTCTCCTTTTGCTGGCCGCGGCGCTGGCCTCGGCTCCCCCGCCCCTCCTGGCCCAGGAAGCTGCGCCTCCCCTGGAAGACGTCTGGCTGAACCAGGGGGAGGCGGCCCTTCAGGACCGGCGTTATGAAGCGGCCCGCCAGGCCTATCAGAAGGTGCTCAAGAAAAACCCTGACTCCGCCATAGCCCACCACGGCCTGGGGCTGGCTCTGGCCGGCCTGGAGCGCTACCGGGAGGCGGTGGCGGCCTTCCAGACGGCCGTCCGGTTACAGCCCACCTGGTCTCAGCCGCGCGTTTCCCTGGGTCTGGCCCACTTCAAGCAGGGAGAGTGGCGCGCTGCGGCCGAGGCCTTCCAAGCGGCCAACAAGCTCCAGGCCGATGACCAGGAAGCCCTCTATTACCTGGGCCTGACCTTGGGCAAACAGGGCCGCCACGCCGAGGCCAAGGGGGCCTTTGAGCGGGCCTTGGCCCTGAAGCCCGACTATCCCCCGGCCCAGAAAAACTTGGGCATGGCGCTGATCAAGCTGGGAAACTGGCCGGAGGCCGGCCAGGCCTTTAAAAAAGCGGTGCGCCTCAGTCCCAAGGACCCGGAAGCCCGCCTGGGCCTCTGGGTGTGCTATCTTCAGGCCGGCGACCGGGCCAACGCCGAGCGGGAATATCAGGCCCTGAAACTCCTGGACCCCACCCTGGCCCAGAAATGGCAGGAAATCCTGAAAGATTAGCGGGCTTGGGGCCGGGGAGGAACGAAGTCGCCGCTCCCCCAACCATTCCCATGGATCAGCCCATGTTGAGCTCCTTTATCCAGCAGGTGCGGGACAACTGCCGGGCGGCCAGCGGCGCCCAGGCCGGGTTCTTTTCGCTGTGCGGGCTGCTTTTGCGGCTGAGAGCGCTCTACAAGTGGGAGCATGGCCTGCCGCCCTGGCAGGAGCCGGAGCCCGAGGCGGTGTTGGCCTGGGTGGCGGAAGTGGAGAGCGCCTGGGATGAGCTGGAAGACGCCCAGCCGTCCCACCTGCGCCTGCACGGCCGCACCTTCGAGCCCTTCCAGGTGGAGGACCTGAACGCCTTTCTCTCCCCCCAGGGCCTGGCCTATGGGGCCGGGTTCACCCGGGGACTGGCCCCCACGTTTTTCCTGGGGGAATTGACCGAAGCCCGCCAGGAAGACGGACTCACCATCCTGATCCTGGGGGAGGAGGCGGCCCGGGACCTGGACGGCACCCCGGCGCTCCGGCAGGGGAACCTGATTTACGCCCGCCGCCAGGCTGTGGAGTTTTACCTGTGGGACCGGCTGGCCGACCCGGCCCAGCAAGGCGATTGTCGGGTGGAAGTGGCGTTGTCAGCCTACGGGATGAGTCTGAACCGCCTGCTGGCCGACCCGGAGGGCCACCGGGCGGGCTTTCAGGAACTGGCCGCGGCGGAACTGGAGGCCTACCTCCGCCACGAAATCGGCGAGGCCCGGGAAACCAGCCTGGCCGGAGTCTTCCCCACCCTGCTGGGCCTCTTTCCCCAGACCAGGATCGAACTCTGGCTCCGGGGCCTGAAAGACGCGTTGGCCGACGTCTGCCATCAGGGACGCTTGGCCTATTTCTGCGAGGCCCGGCTCCTCTCTTCCCTGTCCTTGTTCTTCGCCTTCCAGCCGGGGATGTATCCGCTCCTACTGCCAGAACTGGCACCCGCCTACCGGCAGGTGGCCGATCACGGCGACTGGGAGGCCCTGGACACGGCCCGCCGTGATGCCCTGACCCGGCTCCGCAGCGTGGCCGCCCAGGTCCGGGAGCTGACCGCCGCCCTGGCCCACACCCCCGCCGACCTCTGCCGGGAATTGGACTCCCGCTTCCTCAAACCTCTGGGCCTATAAAGCGATTTGAGGGGAGGGCCGGGGGAGCGGTGGCTTCCCCGCCCTCCCCTCAAACTCCCCTTCCCACCCCCTTTCTGGGTTGGGGGAGAGGGCAGAGGCCTGCCAGTTCTGGCCCATCCCCCCAAGCCTCAAGCCTAAGCCAGCACTTCCCCGGCCTGGCGCATGAGCTGGGCGATTTTCAGGCCCTGGGGGCAGGCTGCCTCAGCCCGGGAGTAGTCCACTTCGGCGAGCTTTTGGCGCAGGTCTTCCGGAAGGCCGGCGAAGGTTTGCCGGGCGATGTCCGGCTGGCCGTAGTCCCGGTAATACATCAGGCAGCGCATCACCTCATTAACCGGCACCGCGCCCCCGGTGGCCGCCAGGCAGATGTTGCCGCAGCCGGCGCAGTAGCCCTCTTTGGTCTCCAGGGCGTAGCGCTGCAGGGACTCCATCTCCTCCCGCCCCAGCTTGGTGAGGTCCCGGGCCGCGGCGACGTTGGCCGAGAGGATGGTGAGGTTGGGCATCTGGGAGCAGATGCTGGCGATGTGCGGGTTTTCCCAGACGGCCTTGAGCTTGGCCTGCTTGTCCGTAAAGCCCTTTTCCAGGAAGCGCCCGCCCATCTTCATTTCGTATTCGCTGTCGCAGGTCACCGGCCCGCCGCCCTGGGTCTTCATGGCCACCAGGCCGACGCCGGCTTTGACGCAGGCCGCCACGGCCTCCTGCATCTTCGGCGTGTGCATGAGCCGGAAGTTGTAGGTCGTCATCACCGCGTCGATCCAGTCCAGCCGGGCCGCGCCCAGGAGGCAGTCCTCCATGTTGGTGTGGGTGCTGAAGCCGAAGAACCTGATCTTGCCGGCCTTTTTCATCTCCGCGGCCCACTCCCGGAGGGCCGGGGTCATTTCCTCGATACCGCAGATGGCGTGGACGAAAAAGAGGTCCACGTAATCCGTTTGCAGGCGCTTGAGCCCTTTGTTCAGCCGCTCGGTGAAGTTGCCGCCCTTGGGGATGAGCTTGGTGACCAGGAAGATTTCCTTCCGGGCCTCAGGGTTTTTGGCGAAAAAGCGGCCCAGGCCCTCCTCGCTCAGGCCGTTGCCGTAGGACTCGGCGGTGTCCCACATGGTGACCCCCCATTTCAGGGCCTGGCGCAGGAGGAGTTGGTTGTTGATGGTGTCCATCATGCAGCCCAAATTCAGGATGGGCACCTCCACCCCGGTCTTGCCCAGTTTGCGTTTGGGCATGGCGGGGGCCGGGGCGGCTCCTTTGGAGGGCTCGGGCAAGGCCAGGGCGGGAGTTGCCGCGGCCGTGGCCGCCAAGCCCGCGAGCCCCGCGGCTTTGAGGAATTCCCGGCGGGTGAGGCCGGCGTCTTTGGTCTTCTCAGGCATGCGTGCCACCTCCTTTTGTGGCGTTTCCGGCGATTTTCGCTATCCGGTGACCAGGCTGAGATTGGGAGTGCAGCTTGGGCCACCTCCTGATGGCTCGGGCTTTGTTCCCATCCCAATTTCAACCTGGGTAAGAGGGGTGAGATGTGACACCGGGAAGGCCCGGAAACCCGTGGCTCCCTGGTTTCCTCCTTTCTGAGCGGCGCTTACCTCCCCTGGAAGCGGTTTCAAAACCCCTAATCTTATAAAATTGTCATGCTGAGCGGAGCAATGAATCTCGTATTTTCAATTAGTTGAGACCCTCGCTGCGCTCAGGGTGACAGAAAAAAGAGTTTTGAAAAAGGTTCTAAATCAGCAGCCGCCCCTGGCCCGAGCGGGATTCGTTCTCGCGGTACACCCGGATGGCCCGGAGGCCCGCCACCGGGCAGTCATGCTCGCACATGCCGCAGCCGATGCAGCGGCCGGCATCCACATAGGGCCGGGCCAGCCGCACCAGGAGGTCCACCCGGGCCTCCCCCGGGGTGCCATCATCCCCGGCCAGGGGCTGCTCCAGGGTGAGCCGGGACCCCCGCACCCCGACGATGCGCCGGGCCGTCCCCGGGGGCTGACCGGCAGCCCGGAGAAAATAGTCGCCGCCGGCCAGGTTCGCTTCCGTGGCCGGAGGGGCGGCCAGCTCCACCTCGGCGCCCCGCACCCGGGCCGCCAGGGCCTCGCCGTCCCGGACTATTTCAAGGCCGGTGCGGATGAAGATGGCCTTGGGACTCACCGGGCAGACCTCCTGGCAGACGAGACAGGGCCGGTCCAGGGCCCAGGGGAGGCAGCGGCCCCGGTCCACGAAGGCGGTGCCCAGACGCAGCGGGCCGGCCGCGGCGAACTGGCCCAGGCCGTGCTTCTCCTCCAGGCTGAAGGGGCGGATGGCCGCGGTGGGGCAGACCTGGCCGCAGGCAATGCAGTTCATCAGGCAGCCGCTGGCCCCCAGGCGGTAGTCCACGGCCGGAGTCCACAGCCCCTGCACCCCGGCCTCCAGCAGGGCCGGCTGGATGATGTTGGCGGGGCAGACCCGCATGCACTGGCCACAGCGGATACAGCGGGCCAGGAAGCGCCTTTCATCCAGGGAGCCGGGGGGCCGGAGCAGCCGGGGGTTGCGGCCCGCGCCGCTCAGCCCGCCCACCTCCCACAGGGCGGCCAGGATCACCCCGCCCCCGGCCAGCAGCAGGCCCCGGCGGGAGAGGTCCGGGAGGCCCGCCTCGCCCGCGGCCGAGGGCCGGCCGGCAAAGGTGACCCGCCCGGCGGGGCAGCGGTCCAGGCAGTTGAAGCAGAGCACGCACTCGCCGGTAATAATTTTCCTTGCGGGCCGGCAGGCCCCCTCACAGTAGTGCTCGCAGAGGCAGCAATCGCCGCACTTGTCGTTGATCTTTCCCACACGCCAGGGGCTGAAACGGCTCAAGAGGCCGAAGAGCGCGCCCAGGGGACAGAGGAAGCGACAGAAGAACCGGGGCAGCACCAGGTTTAGGCCCAGCACCGTGAGGAGCACCGAGCCGATGAGCCACACCGAGGCATAGGCCCGGGGGCCGCCGCTCACCGCGGCGGGGGCGGCCAGGGGCAGCAGCGCCAGGTTGACGCTGCGGTGCAACAGGGGCAGCGGGTCCAGGAGGCCGGTCTGCACCGAACCCAACAGGGCCAGGGCCAGGAACAGGGCCAGGAAGTAGTATTTGAGGGCCTGGAGCCGGCGGTGGCGGTTGGCCTCCACCCGGCCCGCGGGGTCCAGGCGCCGCCGGGCCAGCCAGCCCGCGGCCTGGTTGAGGGTGCCCAGGGGACAGACGAAACCGCAGAAGAAGCGGCCTAAAAACAGGGTAAGGCCGACGGTGACCAGGGCCCAGGCGAGATTCCCATAAAGCGTCCCGGTGGCCAGGAGCGTGGCCAGGGCGGTGAGGGGGCCCAGCTCCAGGAGCCAGTTGATGGGCCAGCCCCTGAGCTGCCACCAGGCCGCCCCTACCGTGGCCGCAATACAGAACCACAGGAAGAGCGCCAGGAAAAAACCCTGGCAGATCCGGCGGACCGTGACGATGCGCATGGGGTGTGCTGTTGTCTTTGAGGGGAGGGCCGGGGGAGCGGTGGCTCCCCCGCCCTCCCCTCAATCTCCCCTCCCAACCCCCTTTAAGGGGTTGGGTGAGGGGGTTC
>FWPV01002325.1_pt1 | contig 47157 bp, 40 predicted proteins | sample 2228371 | NCBI WGS metagenome assembly FWPV01 (sample SAMEA103939776, study PRJEB20133) | metagenome | reverse complement strand
GCTGACGCAGGAGCGTCATGCTTGGGAGATGGGGGCGCTGCAGGGCGTTTAAAGACTCATCGCTAGCATTCGCTAGAAGAGCCTTTTAAGCCTCAAAAGTCTTATGAAATAAGCGCAAGCAGCTATGTAATTGATAGCGTTGTACCCGTTCTGCATTGCCCACAAAAAAGCCCTGTCACCGGGGCTTTTTTGTGGGTGGCATACGCCTTGTGATCAGAAACTTTCCCAATCGCCTGAGTCTTCAGAGGCGGGCTTGGGGCTGGCCTTGGGCGGCAGCGCCGCTGCGGGCTTGGGGGCGGGTGGGCGCGCCGTGACTGCGGGAGCCTTGGTCTTGGGCAGCGTTGTGGCGGCGCGGGGCGCAGCAGCCCGGGCTGGTGCTGGTGGAGCGGGTGGGCGTGGCGTGCTGGCCGAGCTGCCGTTCACGCGGAACAGCGCGACGACTTCGGTCAGCTTGAGGGCCTGCTCGCGCAGGCTGTCGGCGGCGGCGGAAGATTCCTCCACCAGGGCCGAATTTTGCTGCGTCATCTGATCCAGCTGGTTCACTGCCGTGTTGACCTGCTCGATGCCTTGGCTCTGCTCGGATGTGGCGGCACGGATCTCGCCAATGATGTCGGTCACGCGCTGCACGCTGGCCACGATTTCGTTCATGGTGGCTCCGGCATTGCCCACCAGAGCGGTGCCAGATTCCACCTTCTCGACCGAGGCGTTGATCAGCGACTTGATTTCCTTCGCGGCATCCGCACTGCGCTGGGCCAGGCTACGCACTTCACCAGCCACCACGGCAAAACCGCGGCCTTGTTCGCCAGCGCGCGCAGCTTCCACCGCCGCATTCAGCGCCAGGATGTTGGTCTGGAAGGCAATGCCATCGATCACACCGATGATGTCGGAGATCTTGTTGCTGCTGGCGTTGATGTCCTGCATGGTGGATACCACTTGCGCTACCACCTGGCCACCGCGCGCTGCCACTTCGGCGGCCGAGGTCGCCATCTGGTTGGCGGTCTGGGCCGAGTCGGAAGTCTGCTTCACGGTGCTGGTCAGCTCTTCCATGCTGCTGGCCGTGGTCTGCAGATTGCTGGCCGTGTCTTCCGTGCGTCGCGCCAGGTCGTTGTTGCCTTGGGCGATTTCGGTGGATGCCGTGGCAATGCTGTCGGTGGCCGAACGCACTTCTGTCACCAGGCGGCGCAGTGACGTCACCATGTGCGCCAGCCCGTCGAGCATGGAGCCGGGGTAGGCGTTGGGAATCTGCGTGTCCAGGTTGCCCTGCGCCACTTGCGACATGATGTCGATGGCTTCGCTGGGCTCGCCCCCGATTTGCCGCAGCACCGAGCGCGCCACGGTGAAGCCCACACCGCCCACCACCGCCATTACCACCAGCACCAGCACCAGGTCAGCCAGCAGAGTCTTGCGCACCAGGGCGTCGATGTCGTCGGTGTACAGCCCCGAGCCCACCATCCAGTTCCAGCCGTCCACGCGAATCACGTACTGCAGCTTGGGCACCAGCGCCTGCTGGCCCGGCCGCGCAAACATGGTGGGCACGAACACCCGCCCGTCTTTGCTCGCCTTGAGCGCGTCGGAGATGGTCTTGAGGATGTCGGTGCCTTCACCGTCCTTGACCTTGCCGGCCATGTCCTGGCCTTCCCATTCGGGCTTGATGGGGTGCATCACGCCCTTGGAGTCCAGCGTCCATATGTAAAAGTACTCGGTTTTGCCGTCGGGGCCGCCGTAGCGGGAGACCCGCAGCGCATCCTTGGCCGCTTTCTGGGCGTCTTCCTGGCTCATGGCACCGCTGGCTGCCTTGGCCTGGAAGGCTGCCACGATGCTGTGCGCCGACTGCACGGCCGTGGCCAGTTGTTCGCGCCGCGATTCGATGATCAGAGAGCGCTCCTGCAGAAGCGCTGTGATGGCCATGAACAGCAGCGCCACCAGCGCGGTGCCGAGCATGAGCAGCACCTTCATTTTGAAACCGAGTTTATTCATTGTGAGTCTCCGTGGTGGGGCTTCTAAAACTGTAGCAACGGCTGGCGGTTTCGGGGGGTGCGTGCCAGAGATCTGTGAAGAGGTCTCGACATGCAACAATAAGTAACCATGTAGATTTTAGGGCTGATCGGGTCACTTGGCTGTCAGGGAAAACGTGTCTGTGGAAGGGCTGGTCGATGTCGATCAAGCGCGATGGAGCCCGGGAAACTAAAATGCCCGGATGCTCCAGCAACGCACTCTCAAAACCTTGACCCGCGCCGTTGGCGTGGGATTGCACAGCGGACAGCGCGTGGAGCTGACCCTGCGCCCGGCCCAGCCGGACACAGGCATCGTTTTTCGGCGGGTGGATTTGCCGCAGCCGGTCGATATCCCGATCAATGCCGAAGCCGTGACCGATACGCGCCTGGCTTCCACCATTTCGGTGGGCGGTGCCAAGGTGCACACCGTCGAGCATCTGATGTCGGCCTGCGCGGGCCTGGGTATCGACAATCTTTACGTGGACATCACCGCAGAAGAAGTCCCGATTCTGGACGGTTCTTCGGCATCGTTCGTATTTCTTTTGCAAAGCGCGGGCATCGAGTTGCAACGTGCGCCCAAGCGCTTTATCCGCGTCAATCGCCCTGTCGAAGTGCGGGAAGGTTCAGGCGCGAATGCCAAGTGGGCGCGCCTTACGCCGTACCACGGCTACAAGCTGAGCTTTGAAATCGATTTTGACCATCCGGCCGTGGATTCCACCGGTCAGCGCGTGGAGTTCGACCTGGGGCTTGGAAACTACAGCCGTGACATCGCGCGTGCACGCACCTTTGGTTTTACCCGCGACGTGGAGATGATGCGCTCCAACGGTCTGGCCTTGGGCGGTGGGCTGGACAACGCCATCGTCATGGACGACTACAAGGTGCTCAACAGCGACGGCCTGCGCTACGACGATGAGTTCGTCAAGCACAAGATCCTGGATGCCATGGGCGACCTGTACCTCATTGGCAAGCCGCTGCTGGCCGCCTACAGCGCGTTCCGCTCGGGCCATGCCATGAACAACCTGCTGCTGCGTGAGCTTTTGGCCCAGCGCGATGCGTGGGAAGTGGTCACGTTCGAGGACGAGCGCCAGGCACCCACCGGTTTTGTTCAGCCTGCACGGGCTTGGTAAATCACCTGTCATGCTGATCGTCCGCTGGCTGGCCCTGTTTCTGTTGCTCGCATCTGCCGTGTGTTTCGGCTTTTATGTGGGCACTGGGCAAGCTTTCTACAAACGGCTGGGGCTGGTGATTCTCAAGTGGACGACCATCGCCGCTGTCGTCTTCTTTGTGGTGGTTCTCTTCGAGCGATTGCTCTGACCACACAGCACCACAACGGAGCTGGCCTATACTCGCGCCTGCTCCGGGGTGTGCTGATGCGCTGAGATGCAAGAGACCTGAAGAAATTCAGGCGAGCTTGCGAACCCGACGAACTTGATCCGGTTCATACCGGCGGAAGAAGAGCTGACCTCCATGTCTCGTGCCTGCATCCATTGCGGGCACCGCTTGCCTTAGGTGCTGCCGCACCCGAGGGGTGCACAGGTCCATTCCGGAGCACATACCACCGCTACCGGAACCAGGAGACCTGCACCATGAACGCCCCCGACCCCATCACCCGCGAAAAATTTGCCGAACTGCTGGCGCTGACGCGTGAGCCTTTCCCCGCATCGCGCAAGGCCTACATTCCCGGCCAGCTGCACGCCGACCTGCGCGTGCCTGTGCGCGACATTGCCTTGACCAATGGCGAAGTGGTCAGCGTGTATGACACCTCGGGCCCTTACACCGACCCCGATGCCGTGATTGACGTGCGCAAGGGCTTGGCCAGCGTGCGCGGGGGCTGGATCACCGGCCGTGGCGACGTGGAGCACTACGAAGGCCGTGCCCCCGTGGCGCTGGACGATGGGCAAAAGAGCGAAGACGCCACGCGCCTGGCCCAGCTGCGTGCCGAGGCCGTCGCCCTGCAGCGCAAGCCCCTGCGCGCCAAGGCGGGTGCCAATGTCACGCAAATGCACTACGCCAAGAAAGGTATCATCACGCCCGAGATGGAATACGTGGCCATCCGTGAAAACGGCAAGCGCGAGTGGATGGAGCAGTACATGGCCGACGCAGGCCGTGAGAAGCGCTTGATGGGCAACCCCATGGGCGCGAGCATCCCGCGCATCATCACGCCCGAATTCGTGCGCGACGAAGTGGCCCGTGGCCGCGCCATCATCCCCGCCAACATCAACCACCCCGAGGTGGAGCCGATGGCGATTGGCCGCAACTTCCTGGTCAAGATCAACGCCAACATCGGCAACTCGGCCGTCACGTCGAGCATCGAAGAAGAAGTGGAAAAGCTGGTGTGGGCCATCCGCTGGGGCGCCGACAACGTGATGGATCTCTCGACCGGCAAGAACATCCACACCACACGCGACTGGATCGTGCGCAACTCGCCCGTGCCGATTGGCACGGTGCCGATCTACCAGGCGCTGGAGAAGGTGGGCGGCGTGGCCGAAGACCTGACCTGGGAGATCTTCCGCGACACGCTGATCGAGCAGGCCGAGCAAGGCGTGGACTACTTCACCATCCACGCCGGTGTGCGCCTGGCTTACATCCACCTCACGGCTCAGCGCCGCACAGGCATTGTCTCGCGCGGCGGCTCCATCATGGCCAAGTGGTGCATGGCGCACCACCGCGAGAGTTTCCTGTACGAGCACTTCGAGGACATCTGCGACATCATGAAGCAGTACGACGTGTCGTTCAGCCTGGGTGATGGCCTGCGGCCTGGTTGCGCATCGGACGCGAATGACGAAGCGCAATTTGCCGAGCTGCACACGCTGGGCGAGCTGACCCAGGTGGCCTGGAAGCACGACGTGCAGACCATGATCGAAGGCCCCGGCCATGTGCCCATGCACATGATCCAGGCCAACATGACCGAGCAGCTCAAGACCTGCCACGAAGCGCCGTTCTACACCCTGGGCCCGCTGACCATCGACATCGCGCCTGGCTACGACCACATCGCCAGCGCGATTGGCGCGGCCATGATTGGCTGGATGGGCACGGCCATGCTGTGCTACGTCACGCCCAAGGAGCACCTGGGCCTGCCCGACCGTGACGATGTGAAGCAGGGCATCATTGCCTACAAGATCGCCGCGCACGCGGCCGACGTGGCCAAGGGCCACCCCGGTGCCCGCGCGCGCGACGATGCGCTGAGCCAGGCGCGCTTCGACTTCCGTTGGCAGGACCAGTTCAATCTGGGCCTAGACCCCGAGACGGCCAAGGAATACCACGACGAAACCCTGCCCAAGGACTCGGCCAAGGTGGCACATTTCTGCTCGATGTGTGGGCCCAAGTTCTGCTCCATGAAGATCACGCAGGAAGTGCGCGACTTTGCGGCGCAGAAAGGGCTGGATGAGCAGAACGCGCTGGCACAAGGCATGCAGGTCAAAGCGGTGGAATTCCAGCGCAATGGCGGTCAGCTGTATGTGCCGCTAAAAGCTGAATAAGCAGCGCTAATGGGTTGAGCGTTTCCCTGTTCATGGCAGGGTCACGGGTGAATACCCTCTGGAGCGCGATGGCAGTGGCATCTACAGTCGCGCTCAGGTTTTCACTCGCCCCAAGGCTGCCTGCCTTGGGGGTTTGCTCAAGCTATTGGCATGGGTGGTCTGCAGTGTCAGCCTGGCGTGGCTTGTCCCATCAGGACTCTATTTTCAGGGGCGGCAGACACTGTCCATCAGCGTGCAATAGCGTCTAGGGCAAACGCTACATCTCAATGGCACCAAAGTTGCTATCCTGTAGTCGATTTGTTAAAAATTGTAAGGTTGCGCCATGAACGCTCTCAATCGACTCTCCATTCGCACCCGCCTTTATTTCGGTACTGTCTTCTCTCTGGTCTTGCTGGTCGTGATCGGTGCAATGGGGTACCTGGCGCTGGAGCGGACCCGTAACACGCTGGAAGTGCTGTTCACCCAAAGGGTGCAGACCCTGACCGACATGGGCGAGTTGCGCACCACTTTGGGAGATCTGCGCCGCGCTGAAAAAGACATCATCATCAACTTCAACAACACGATTGAAGTGTCGAATGGGCGGGACTTGTGGAAGAAGTCGCTGCAAAACCTGACCAAGGGCATGGCTGATGTGCGCAAGGTGCAGGCGGGCGATGCGAGTTTTGCAGAAGCTATCGACAAGGCCTTGGCTGAAGTGAAAGAGTACGAGGCCGGCATTTCGCCCGTATTCGAGCAGATCGAGCGTGCGCAGATTGACGGGGCAGTGGGCGGTGCCTATGCCGAGAAGTACAAGAAGCACATGGAGGCCAGCGACAAACTGCTGTTCGACCTCGCCATGGACGCCCGCAAGAAAATGGACGAAGCCCGCCAGGGTGTGGACGCACTGGCCTCCACCATGTCTGGAATGATTGGCGTAGCCCTGTTGCTGGCGCTGGCCGTACTGATTCCGCTGACGTTCTTCAGCGTGCGTTCCATCACCCAGTCGATCTCGCAAGCGAGTGAATTGGCCGAGCGCATCGCGGGTGGCGACCTTTCGCGTGATGTGCAAGTGACTTCCAGCGATGAAGTCGGGCAACTGGTGGGCGCGATGTCCCGCATGCAGGATGCGCTGCGCGGGCTGGTGCACCAGGTGCAAGAGGCTGCCAGCAACATTTCTACCGCCAGCTCGGAAATTGCCACTGGCAACCACGACCTGAGCCAACGCACTGAGCAGACCGCCGCGAATCTGGAGGAAGCCGCCTCGTCCATGGAAGTGCTGACCGGCACCATCCAGCAAAGCGCCCAGTCTTCACGTCAGGCCAGCGACTTTGCCTCGTCTGCCGCTCAAGTGGCGGCCCGCGGGGGCGCCGTGGTGTCGCAGGTGGTGACCACCATGGACCAGATCACCGCCAGCTCTCGCAAGATTGCCGACATCACCGGCGTGATCGATTCCATTGCCTTCCAGACCAACATTCTGGCGCTCAACGCGGCCGTGGAAGCGGCCCGCGCGGGCGAGCAGGGGCGCGGTTTTGCCGTGGTGGCCAGCGAGGTGCGCAGCCTTGCCCAGCGCAGCGCCGAAGCGGCCAAGGAAATCAAGGGACTGATCGGATCGTCTGTGGAACGCGTTGAAGATGGCTCGCGCCTGGTGAGCCAAGCGGGGGAGACGATGACAGAGATCGTGAGCAGCGTGCGCCGCGTGTCCGGCATCATCGAAGAGATCACCGCAGCTTCTTCCGAGCAAAGCGACAACGTGGCGCAAATCAGCCAGTCGGTGAGCCAGCTGGACAACATGACTCAGCAGAACGCGGCGCTGGTCGAGGAATCGACCGCGGCATCCGAATCGTTGCGTGAACAGGCGGCGCAGCTCACGCGTGCGGTGGCTCAGTTCAAGCTGCCTGCCGAGGGTATGCGTCTGAGTCGGCATGAGGATGATGGCTACAGCCACGATGCTCCCGCGGCCTTGCTGGGGCAAGCAGTGCCCCGACTGGCCTGACCCAATGCCCCGGGTTGGGGGCCGTTTGCCAAGTGGGGGCTTCACCTGAGCGGTGGAGCGCCCTCACCCTCTGCCGGGCTCAATCCCTGGTGACTCGCAGCACTTCCTCGCGGCTGGTGATGCCTGCAGCAATCAGCCGCTCTCCGTCCTCGCGCATCAGCGTCATGCCAGCAGCCAGGGCTGCGGTGCGAATTTCGGCCTCTGACGCCTGGGCGTGGATCTGAGCGCGGATGGCATCGTCCGTCACCAGCAACTCAAACACCCCGGTGCGCCCTGCATAGCCTGTGTGCCCGCAGGCCTCGCAGCCCTTGCCGTGGCAGGTGCCACAGTATTTGCGCACCAGCCGCTGGGCCAGCACCCCCAGCAGCGAGGACGACAGCAGGAAGGGCTCCACCCCCATGTCGATCAAGCGCGTCACGGCGCTGGCCGCATCGTTGGTGTGCAGCGTGGCCAGCACCAGGTGACCGGTGAGGGAGGCCTGGATGGCGATCTGCGCGGTTTCGAAGTCGCGAATCTCACCGATCATGATGATGTCCGGGTCTTGGCGCAGGATGGCGCGCAAGGCCTTGGCAAACGTCAGGTCGATCTTGCTGTTCACCTGCGTCTGGCCCACGCCGGGCAACTCGTATTCAATCGGGTCTTCCACCGTCATGATGTTGTTGCGCGTGGCGTCCAGGCGGCCCAGGCCAGCGTACAGCGTGGTGGTCTTGCCCGAGCCCGTGGGCCCGGTCACGAGGATGATGCCGTGGGGCTGGCTGATCAGCCCCTCAAAGCGGCGCAGGGTTTCGCCCTGCATGCCCACGGCTTCCAGGCTGATCTTGTTCTCGCTCTTGTCCAAGAGGCGTAGCACGGCGCGCTCGCCATGGGCGCTGGGCAGGGTGGAGACGCGCACGTCGATGGCGCGGGTGCCCAGGCGCAGGCTGATGCGGCCGTCTTGCGGCAGGCGTTTTTCCGAAATATCCAGGTCCGCCATGATCTTCAGGCGCGAGATCAGGGCAGCATGCAGCGCGCGGTTGGGCTGCACCACTTCACGCAGCGTGCCGTCCACGCGAAAGCGCACGCTGCTGTGGCGCTCGTACGGCTCGATGTGGATGTCGCTCGCCCCGTCGCGCGCGGCCTGCGTCAGCAGGGCGTTGAGCATGCGGATGATGGGCGCGTCGTCTGCGGTTTCCAGCAGGTCTTCCACGGCGGGCAGATCCTGCATCATGCGCGAGAGGTCGGCATCGCTCTCAACCTCGCTCACCACTGTGGCAGCGCTCGATTCTCCCTGCGCGTAGGCGGCGCTGATGCGCTGGGCCAGGCTGGCAGCGTCCAGCGACAGCAGGTGCCGCACCTTGTGCTTGCGCAAGACCTCCGAAAGTGCGGTCACGTCGGGCGCAGGGCCATGCCAGAGAACAAGCTGTTGCCCATCATCCTCCAGCAGCAGCTGTGATGAGCGGGCAAAGGCATAGGGCAGGGGGTGGCGCATGGCGTGTCGATCAGCGGTTCTATCGGAGGGGTAAAAGGGCCAAAAAGGTGAGCCTGTGCCTTACTGGCGGATCACGTCGGCTTCGAGCGCCAGCGCCCGCACCGATACCGCAGCCTTGTCGGCCGCCTTCAATGTGTTGAACGGCCCGACCCGCACGCGGGTGCGCGAGCCACGGTTGGTGTTCACGGCCTGCACATTCACGGGCAAGTCTGCTTTGCGCAGCTTGGCCAGGGTGTCGCGCGTCGTCTTGCCGTTGGCAAAAATGCCAACGTTCACGAAATAAGAGGGCGGCAGTGCCTTGGCAGGCGCTGGCGATGGGGCGGGTTCAGCTGGTTCCGCTTCCGCTGCGGGCGGCAATGCCGCCACGACAGGTGCTGGTGCCGCAAGGGCCGCAGGCACAGCCGTTTGTGGCGGCATGGGCGCGGGCAGCTGCACTGGCACGGGAACAGGGGCGGGCTGCAGTGCAGGCTCTGCCGCTGGCATTGCGCGGGGCTCCAGCGGTGGCAGGATGGGGGCGCCCGACACCGAACGCATCACCAGGTTGTTGTCAGGCTGCACCACTTGCTGCAGCGCGCGAATGGCTTCGTAGCGGTCGGTCATCAGCGCGTCGCTGGTCATGGAGTCGCGCACCACCACGGGGCGCAGGAACACCATCAGATTGGTCTTCTTGCGCGAGCGGTTCTCGCTGCGGAACAGCGCACCCACCACGGGGATGTCGCCCATCACCGGCACCTTGTCCTCAGCCTGCGAGTAGCTGTCTTCCAGCAGGCCGCCAATCACGATGATGTTGCCGTCGTCCACCACCACGTTCGACTCGATGGAGCGCTTGCTCGTGGTGGGGCCATTGGTGTCCTTCAGCGTGGCGGCGTCGATCTTCGAGACCTCCTGGTAGATCGACATCTTCACCGTGCCGTTTTCGCTGATCTGAGGGCGCACGCGCAGCATCAGGCCCACGTCCTTGCGCTCCACCGTGTTGAACGGGTTCACTGCGCCAGAATTGCCGCCGGTGTTGGCGTAGGAGCCCGTGACAAACGGCACGTTGTTGCCGATCACGATCTTGGCTTCCTCGTTGTCCAGCGTCATCAGGTTGGGGGTGGAGAGCACGTTGGCATCGCCGCTGTTTTGCAGGAAGTTGGCCAGTGCGCCCAGGTAGTACTGGCCGTTGATGCGGGGGGCCAGCGCCATGTTGAGCCCGCCGCCCAGCGATCCAACGGCGGTGGCGATGGTGGTGGCGTTGCCGGAGGCAATGGCCGCTGTCGCCCCCAGGATGTTGGCACCTGCGGTGCCCGAGTTGGTGCCGATCACGCCCACCGTGCCGTTGTTGCCTGCACCGATGGTGCCTTGCCACTGAATGCCAAACTGCGCGAGCTTGCTGGCCGACACTTCCACGATCAGGCTTTCCACCAGCACCTGCGCGCGGCGGCCGTCCAGCTTGTCGATCACGGCGCGCAACTGGCGGTATTGGGGCTCGGGTGCGCTGATGATGAGCGAGTTGGTCGTCGGGTCGGCCTGGATCTGCCCGCCGGTGGAAGGCTGGTTGCTGTTGGTATTGCTGCTGCCGGCTCCAGCCCCCAGAGCAGTGCCAGAGCCCAGACCTGCGGAACTGCTGCTGGTGCCGCTGCCCAGCATCGATGTGTTGGTGATGCCGGTGGTGGTGCTGGGCGTGGACGAGCTACTGCCGCCTGTGCTCGTGGTGGCCGCGCCGCTGGCGCTGGACATGGCCGCGCGCAGGGTGGTGGCCAGTTTGGTGGCGTCGGCATTCTTCAGGTAGACCACGTGGATGTTGCCGGTGGATGCGCTGCTGCCGGGTGCTGGCGGCTGGTCCAGCTTCTCGACCAGCGAACGCACCATGGCCACGCGGGCAGGGTTGGCGGCCCGGAGAATCAGCGAATTGCTGCGGGGCTCGGCCAGCAGTGTGGTCTTGAAGGCGTTGTCGGTTTGCCCCTGCACGGCGGTTGGCGCTGCGCCGTTGCTGCCGCCATCAATCAGGCGCGATACCAGCGGCACCAAATCGGCCGCAATTGCATTGCGCAGTGGAATCACCTCCACGTCGGTGGCGTTGGACACATCCATTGCCGCCACGATGCGCGCCAGGCGCTGCAGGTTGTCGGCATAGTCGGTGATCACCAGCGAGTTGTTGCCGGGGTTCACGTTGATGGTGTTGTTGGGGCTGATCAGCGGGCGCAGCACCGGCACCAGATTGGCTGCGTTTTCAAAGTTGAGCTTGAAGATCTGCGTGACGATCTGCCCACCGGCAGGCCCGCCCGTGGCACCGCCCTGCGACACGCTCACGCTGCCGCCTTGCAGCTTGGCATCGGCTTCCGGCACCACCTTGTACAGGCCCGCAGACTCCACCACTGTGAAACCTTGCAGGCGCAGCGCCGCCAGGAATTGCTGGAACGCAGCCATGGGCGGCACCGCCCGTTCAGTAATCAGCGTGAGCTGGCCTTTGACGCGGGGGTCCACCACCACGTTGCGCCCGGTGATGGTGGCCATGGTGCGGGCCACGGCTTCGATCTCGGCGTTGGCGAAATTGAGCGTGACCGGCTCCCCGGCGCGCACGCTGCTGGTGCCCGTGCCTATCGCAGTTTGGGCATGAATTTGGCCGCTAAGGCACGCCAGGAAAGCGCTAAAAGCTATGCTATTCATAGCAAAACGCAGGCGTGGCGAAAGGATGGAAGTCGTCATAGGGTCAACCCACGGTGATGAGGGAGCGTGCGCCGCTGCGCCGCCCGATGATATTCAGGAGATTGGCCAGGGCCGCTTCACGGTCTGGCGCGGCAGAGGCCTCGCCCGCAAAGCGCAGGCGCTGGCTCACCCATTGGCCGCTGCCCGTCAGTTGCAACGGCCCCTGCAAAGTGCTGAGCGCCAGGGCTGGCACTTCGCCGCCCGTCAGCTCCAGCCGGTAACTGCCCATGGGGCGCAGGGTCGATAGTCGCGATGACATGGACATGGCGTCAAGCTGTGCGCGCCCGGCCAGGGCCATGCGGCCCGCGGACCAGACGGCCTCCAGCCCCTGGGTCTGCAGCATCAGCTGCCCTTGCGGTTGCAGGGTGTTCCACGGCGTGCCCAGGCCTGCCAGCACGGCAGCGGGCCATTGGCTACGGCTGTCTTGCAGCGCCACGCGCACCTGCCCCAGTTGCACGCGAACCTGTGCCAGCAGGGGCTGTGGAGTGCAGCAGGTGGCGTTGATCTGGAGCCGCAGGCCGTTCCATGACGGGCGCAGTTGCCACTCCAGGCGGCCGGGCAGGGCGGCGCTGTCCTGGCTGGCGCCGCCGCCGGTCAAGACGAGTTGGGCCGATCCGGTCCAGACGGTGCCACGGGCCTGGGTCAGTTGCACCTGTCCGCCCGTGGCGGCCCCCAGGCGCTGCGTCAGCCACTGCGCTGGCGCGAAGGCGACGATGGCGGGCAACACCCCTGCCAAGGCACCCGCCACGGCCCAGCCCCAGGGTGCACGCGCCGCTGTCATCGGCAGTGCGCGCGAGCGCGACCGTGCCTTGCCGCGCAAGGCGGCATCGGCAGAACGGTGGCTGGATCGGGTGCGGTTGAACACGGCGTAGGGCGTTGGCTGGGCGAGTGAGAAATTAACGGGCGGGCAGGGCCAGCACCACGGTGCCGTCCCAGCGCGGGGCAGCAGGGGTGGCGGCATTGCCCAGTGTGGCCGGGCCGGCATTGGAGGGCGCTGCGGCGTTGCTGCGCGTCAGTCGCGCTTCCACCGTCACGGCCCGCGCATTGGTGCGCGCCAGGGCCAGCCATTCGGCGGTGGCATCGGCAGGGGCGGCCTTGAGCGTGACCGTCACGCGGTCACCCAGCACGTTCATTTGCGCGGCAGTGCCAAGGCGCTGCGTCAGCGCGGTGCGCAGCGCGCCCACGGCATCGCTGGGCGAGGTTTGTGGCTGGGCTTGCAGTTGTTGTGCTTCTGCCTGCAGGCGCTGCATGTGCTGCAGTTGCAGGTCGAGCTTGCGGTGCAACTCAGGGGCCTGGCGCAGCGTGGCCAGCGCGGGCGCCAGGGCCACCCACCAGACCAGGGCGAGGGCGACGATACCGCCAGCTGCCAGCACCAGGTTTTGTTCGCGCGGTGCCAGAGCCTTCCAGCGCGCCTTCATAGCGGTGGTGCGGCTCATGGCGTCCCCTCGCTGCGCACCAGCAGGGTGCCATCTTCGGTCCGTGCGCGGTAGCCCGCAGCTTGCAGTCGGGTGTTGAACACAGATTCCTCATCAGGGGCCAGGGTCACGCCACGCAGGCGCAGTTCACCGGGCGCAAATTCGACCGCACTGGGCACGCGGCCATCGGGCAGGGCACTGCCAGCAGCGGCCATCAGGGGTTCCAGGTCACGGGGCGACACGCTGCCTGCCTTCTGGCGCAACAGGGTCAGCTCGCGCTCCATTTGCACAGGTGCATCGACGACCACCTTGACCTGGGGGAACGTTGTGGTGAGCGCGCCGCGCACGGCCACTTGCTTGGCCGCCAGGGCCTGCTTTTCTTGCCATGCCCAGGCATTCAGGCCCACCAGGTGCGCCGCTGCCAGCAGCCCTGTCGCCCAGCGTGCTGCGCGCCACTGGGGGCCGTACAGGAAGGCACTGGCCGCGGAGCCCGCCTTGCGCATGGCCCGCAGGCGGCCGGTGCTGGCCAGCTCGAACTGCGCCAAATCCCAGTCACCGCGTGCTGCATCCAAAGCACGTTGGGTGGATGTGTGCAGCGTGACCGGGCGGCCCAGGGTGCGCTCTGCGGCCTCGGCCACCGCCGGGTCGGCTCGCACCACGGGGGCGGCAGCATCGTCGTCGGCTTGCGGCGTCAGACCGGCCAAGGCCAGCACGGCGGCCGAGAGCGGCAGCATGGTGACGCTGTGGTCTGCACCCTGGCCGCACAGAACCATCTGCGGGTCGTCAGGGGTGCCGATGGCAAAGATTTCGGTGACGCCACTGGCGGTGGGGCCGGGGGCAAATTCAGGCACCACGCGCGATACGGGGCGGCCTGCTGCCTCCAGCGCCTGCAGGTGGTCGCGCAGCCAGCTGCGGTCGCACACGGCCACCCACACCGGGCTGCCAGCGCGGGCGCCAGGCTGCAGGGCAAAGTGCAACTGCGCGGGGTCGTCCAGCAAGCGGTCTTCCAGCAGCCCTTCCAGAATGGAGCGCAGGCGGGGGGTCTGCTGGTTGGCCCCCAGCGGAATGCCGGGCGGCAACTGCACGCGTTGCCACGACAGCGCGGCCAGGGGCACTACCGCCACCACTTCGCCGCCAGGGCGCGAGGGCTCGGGCAGCAAACCAGCAGCCGCGTGCGCATGGGCCGCGGCCGTGTGGCCGTCGGGTGTCAGCGCGTAGCTGTAGGTGGTGGTGATGCCCGGTGGCGTCAGGGGCAGGGTAAGGATCAGAGAGCTCATGGGCAGGTTTTGCGAACCATTTTAGGGGGCTGGCATGACGGTAGTGCGCTGCTGGCAATGCGTCAGCGCAGAGGCTGCGCGGCTGCGGCGGAATCGCGGTCCAAAACACCACGTTGGCGCCACAGCGTGGTGGCCACGGTACCTTCTTTTCGCACCAGCGAAAGCTCATCCACGGTGGAGGGGCCCAGGCGTAAGCGCCCACGCACTTCAAAGTAGCGTGAGGCGATGGCGTGCAACTGGTCATCCCACAGCATGTTGGCGCCCAGTACCTCTTTCACATCGTCTGACCTGCGGAAGTGGCGCGACTCGCGTGCCGCGATGAGCTTTTGCGCACCGGCGAGGTCAATGCCGTCGATAGCGGCCCACAACACATCCAGCTGGGCGGTATTGAGATTCACCGGGGTGCGCACGGGCAGGATGGTGACATGCGGTGCCAGTGCGGCCACCGTGCTGGCGGGCAGGCCCAGCCAGCCCAGTTGAGACACCGATTGCGGCATCAGCGGTGCGTTGGCATCGTCCTTGCCCGGCGCTGCCTGGGCGTTGCGCAGCGCTTCCACCAAGGCGTTGAGCTGCTGCGGGGGCAACCCCAGGCGCTCAAAAAGCCGCGTGAACTGCCGCAGGGCGCCGGCCTGTACCTGCCCGCCTTCGACCAGGCTGGTGAGGTTGAGGCGGCTTTGCATATCGATGATCTGGCCGGAGAGGAAGGCGTCCGTGGTGTCAGTGCTGGCATCGTCCACCTGGGCCACGTTGCGGTCTGCTGCGAGGAAGGTGGACAGGCGTGCCTCTTGCAGCGGAATGGCCCAGGGCTCAGCCAGGTGGTCGGGGCCACCGGCACGGCCGTCGGACGCAAGAATGAGCCGTGACCAGTCAAGGGCGCCCACCAGAATCCATGCGGATTGCACGCGGCCCCGTTCGGCCGTCTCCACCTCCACCGCGCGCCATTGCTGCCACATGGCCGAGGCCGCCAAGGTGGCTACCAACGTGACCGTGAGCATGGCGGCCAGCAGGGCCGCCCCCCGCTGCCGGCGGCGGCCCGCGGGCTCGTCAATGGTGTGCTGCGCCATGGGCTTGGTCATGTGCGTCGCCCTCCCAGCGCGGGGTTCACCCAGTCACGCACGAGCTGGCCGCTAAGGGCCCCGCCGGGCGAGAGCGTGAGCTGCAGCCGGATGCCCTCGGGAATGACGCTGCTGGGGTCAGCGCCTTGACCCACTCCCGGCGCAGTGCCTTGTGGGGTGCCCGCGCTGGAGAGTGCGTTCGACCAGGACCCGCCGCGGTAATAGAACAGCTGCCAGCCGTCGATGGGGATCAGCGCTACTTCATAACGTCGTTCTGCATCACCCGGTGTGCGTGCCCATTGGGCCGCCTGGGCCCAGGCTTCTTGCCACTGGGCGCGGGTGCGCACGGGGGGCGATTGCCAGCGCAGCCATTGGGCCCCGTTGTTGGTGGCGCGGCGCGTCCACGCCACGACTACCGGGCCTTCGTCGGGGATGGCGGAGCTGCGACGCGTCATGCGCAGCACTTGCCCGTCCCAGTCCAGGGGCGTGGTCTGTGCCAGCGGGGCCAGGGCGTCCAGATCGGCACCCCACTGCGCCAGGGCGGCCTGCAGAACCAGCATTTCGTCCGCACGCTGGCGGGTGGCCTCCTGGGTGCGCACCATGCCGTCAATGCCGCGCCAGCTCAAAATGGCAATCAGAGCCATGACACTGATGGCTACCAGCAGTTCGATCAGCGTGAAGCCACGCACGGATGTTGCAGCCCCACTCGAGCAGCGGCTGCGCAAATGGATGAAGAAAGCCGAGCGGCGCAGCGTGGCCATTCAGTTCCTTCCGATGATGGTGGAGATACGCAGGATGGGCGTGTCGGCATCAAACACCTGCGCGTCCATACGCCGGAATTGCGGGTTGGGGGTGGGGCGCACGATCACGCTCACGCTGAACTGCCGCCCCGCCTGTTCGCAAATCTCGGTGCTGTCGCCCACGCTGGGCATCTGGCGCGACAGGCGGGCCTTGACGAGCTCGTTCTCGGCACACAGGTGTGCCAGAACGATGTCTGTCTGCCGCTGTGCATTGCTCGTCAGCGTGCTGGCCGCCCGTGTGCCCGCCAGCAGCGCAATCGCCACAATGGCCAGCGCCACCAGCACTTCAACCAGCGTAAACCCGCCCGCCGCCCGCTGCGCGCTCATGGCATGGACTCCACGGTGAACGGGCGCAGCCCGTCGGTCACCACGCGCAGGGCCTGGTCGGGCCGCTGCTGGTGCGACAAGATCACTTGCTGGGGGCCGATCAAGGGCTCGGGCCCTAGCACCACGATGGCCTGGCCGCGCACGATGATGCCCGGGTCCAGCCACTGACTGGGCAGCGCCGAAGGGGGCAGGCCTTCAAACCGAAAACCTTGTTCCGTCACGCGCCAGCGCACCATGGTCCCGGTGGCGCGGGACTGGGCCCGGCCCGACTCCAGCAGCGCAGCAAGCCGGGCGCCTTCGCGCTCCAGCACCGTCTGGCCGTTGTCGCGCATGGCGATGGAAACTCCGGCTGTCGCCAGCGCCATGATGCTGATGACCACCAGCAGCTCCAGCAGCGTGAAGCCACGCGCCGGGCGGGCGGTCTGGAAAGGGTTCAAGGCAGGCAGCCGCACGGGCACGGCGGAATCAGCAGGCCAGCCAACAATGATGTGGGCACATGCACGCGAGGGCGGCGGTGCGTGGCGTCACTGCCAGCTGCCAATGTCCGCGTCCTTGCCTTCGCCACCCGATTGCCCGTCTGCGCCGAACGACATCACGTCGATCTCGCCCTTGATGCCGGGGCTCAGGTATTGGTAGGGGCGGCCCCAGGGGTCGTTCGGCAGCTTGTCCAGATAAGGTTTCCAGTTGTTGGGAATGGGGCCGGACGTAGGCTTGGCGATGAGTGCCTGCAGGCCTTGCTCTGCCGTGGGGTAGCGCTGGTTGTCCAGGCGGTACATCTTGAGCTGCTGGACGATGTTGGCGATGTCGGTCTTGGCGGCCGTCACGCGGGCGTCGTCGGCGCGGTCCAGCACGTTGGGCACGATCAGCGCGGCCAGCACGCCGATGATGACCATCACCACCATCAGCTCGATGAGCGTGAAGCCACGGGCCAGGCTGCGGCGTGCGCGGCGCAGAGAGAAGAAAGAGGGTGTGTTCACTGCAAGCGTTCTCGGGGTGGTCTCGAATCGGCTGAATCATAATCGCCACATGGTGACAAACACACACTCTCAATGGGGCATCCGACTGGCAACTTTGGTCTTGTGGGCCGCTGCGGGTGCCAGTGTGGTTTATTGGGGGCTGCGTTTGTCCTCGCGGCCTTCGGGCATGGCGGCACCCGTGGCACCCGCGCCCCAGGCCGCGCCGGATGGCACGGCGCTGGCGCGCCTGCTGGGTGCAGTACCCGCCGGGCCTGCGGCACCGGTGGCCGTGGCCGCGCCTTCCAGCCGGTTCGCGCTGCTGGGCGTGCTGTCAGGCCGCACCAGCGGTGGCGGCGCGGCGTTGATCTCTCTGGATGGCAAACCGGCCCGCCCGTTCCGCGTGGGAGCACAGGTGGATTCGGGGCTGGTGTTGCAGTCGCTGGGCCCGCGCCAGGCGTCGTTGGGGGCGTCGGTGGATGGCCCCACCACGGTGCGCCTGGAGATGCCGCCCAAGGGCTGATGGCTTCTCTTTTTCACCGGGCCTGCTTTTTTGGGGCTCACCCCTCGCTGTGGTCGGCAGGTGGGCTTTTTCTTCTACGACCCGTTACGTCTGTTGCACCGGGGCTTCACCGGTCAAACCGGGTCGCACCATCACCCAATCTCCCCAGCCTGGCGCTTCCAGCGGCCATTGGTGCGATAGCGGTAGCTTGCTTCCGTGACTGCTCAGCCATGCCACGCAGCGCGTGACGCCTGCGTGCGTGATCCACGCCACTGGGCGGCCTTGCTCCAGGGCCTCGAGGGCTTCGCGCCGTGCTGCGTCTACACGGGCGAGCATGGAGTGCAGGCTCTCGCCCGCCCCGGGGCGGTAGTGGGCAAAGTCCTGCGTCCAGGCGTCGATCTCGCCACGCGCAATGTCGGCCCACGGGCGGCCTTCCCAGTCGCCAAAATCCATTTCGCGCAACCGCGGGTCGGGGTTGCTAGCCAAATCTGGCCGTAGCGCAAGCAGGTAGTGCGCAAGCTGCTCACATCTTTGTAGCGGTGAGTGGCTCATCAGCGTACCCGTTGGCAGGGCCTCGGCCAGTCGCCGTGCTGTTTGCTGGGTGGCCTGGGGGTCGGCAGGCACATCCAGCGCGCCGTAACAGGTGCCGGGTGCCACTTGCGGTGCCGCGTGCCGCACCAGCCACCACGCGGCCGGTGTCACCGCGCTGCGCCCAGCGCCAGGGCGGCGCCCAGGTAAAAGCCGATTTCGCTCACCTGCTGGGTGGCGCCCAGGCAGTCACCCGTAAAACCTTGCAGACGGCGCGCAAACCAGCGCCCCATCCACGCGGCAGCCGCCATGCTGACGGTGATGGATGCTATTAAAAACATAGCTGCCTGCGCTTGATAGACAAGCGCCAGAGGCAAAAAACACCACAGAACTGCCGCCGCCAGCGCGCCGCGTGAAATCTGGTCGGCCAGTGGCTTGCTTTTGGATCGGGCCGTGTCACCCACATGCGGCAGCCACCGCACGATGAACAGCGGCCACAGCCGCGAAAGCACATGCCCCCCCGCCAGCGCCGCCAGCGCTGCCCCCAGGCTGTGCGCGCCCAGCAGCGCCAGCAGGCTGACCTTGGAGAGCAGCGCCAGCACCAGGGCCATGGCGCCAAAGGCACCAATGCGTGAGTCCTTCATGATGTCCAGCGCCCGCTCGCGGTCGTAGCTGCCGCCCAGGCCGTCGGCCACATCGGCCAGGCCATCTTCGTGAAAGCCACCGGTCATCAGCACCGTGGCCACCGTGCACAGCACCGCAGCCACCAGGGATGCCAGCGGCTGCTGCGCCCCCAACCCTTGGTGCAGCAAGGCAAATACGGCGCACGACAAGGCTGCCGCGATCCAGCCAATGCCCGGAAAATGCGCCGCGCTGGCGCGCAGCATGGCTGGGCTGTAGCCCACCCACGCAGCCAGCCGCCCCGTGACGGGGATGCGGGTGAAGAACTGCACGGCCAGCAGGTAGTGGCGCAGGGCTTGCATCGGTTGTGTTGAGCGTGCTATTGATTCAGTAGCTGCTTGCGCTTGCTGAATATGCGCTAGAGGCCATTTTGATCAAGACCCTGCGCGCAGGAACAGGCGATACGCCGGGTTGTTCGTCTCTTCCACATAGGGGTAGCCCAGCGTGTCCAGGAACGCGTCGAACGTGGCCGTGTCTTCGGCGGGCACCTGCATGCCGACCAGGATGCGTCCGTAATCGGCTCCCTGGTTGCGGTAGTGGAAGAGGCTGATGTTCCAGGTCGGCTGCATCAGGCTCAGGAACTTGAGCAGCGCACCGGGGCGCTCAGGGAAGACAAAGCGCAGCAGGCGCTCGTCTTGCGCCAGGGCCGAGTGGCCGCCCACCAGGTGGCGCAAATGCTCCTTGGCCAGCTCGTCGTGTGTCAGGTCCAGCGTTTCAAACCCCTGCTGGTTGAAATGCTGCGCAATCGTGGTCGATTCACCCTTGCCGCGCGTGGTCAGCCCCACGAAGACGTGGGCCTTGGTCGCGTCGCTGATGCGGTAGTTGAACTCTGTCACATTGCGCGGGCCGCCGGGCAGGGCGCCCACGGCTTCGCAGAAGCGGCGGAAACTGCCGCGCTCTTCGGGGATGGTGATGGCGAACAGGGCTTCGCGCTCTTCGCCCACCTCGGCGCGCTCGGCCACGAAGCGCAGGCGGTCGAAGTTCATGTTGGCGCCGCACAAAATGGCAGCATAGGTCTCGCCTTCGGTGTGGTGCGTGTCTACATACTGCTTGATGGCGGCTACGGCCAGTGCGCCTGCAGGCTCGACGATGCTGCGCGTGTCCACAAACACGTCCTTGATGGCGGCGCAGACGGCGTCGGTGTCCACGGTGATGAATTCATCGACCAACCCGGAAGCGATGCGGAAGGTTTCCTCGCCCACCAGCTTGACGGCGGTGCCGTCCGAGAACAGGCCCACATCGGGCAGGGTAACGCGTTCATGTGCCTTGACGGACTGGATCATCGCGTCCGAGTCGTTCATCTGCACGCCAATGATCTTGACCTCGGGTCGCACGGCCTTGATGTAATTGGCCACGCCGCTGACCAGCCCGCCGCCGCCAATCGCCACGAATACCGCATTGAGCTGGTTGCTGCCCAGGCTTTGCAGCTGCCGCAGGATTTCCATCGCAATCGTGCCTTGCCCGGCAATCACGTCGGGGTCATCGAACGGGTGCACGAAGGTCAGGCCCTGCTCCTTTTCGAGCTTGAGCGAATGGCCGTAAGCATCGGAGTAGCTGTCGCCAAACAGCACCACTTCGCCGCCAAGGCTCTTCACTGCGTCAATCTTGAGCTGTGGGGTGGTGGTGGGCATCACGATCACGGCGCGCACGCCCAGGCGCTTGGCACTCATGGCCACGCCCTGCGCGTGGTTGCCGGCCGACGCGCAGATCACGCCGCGTTCCAACTGTGCAGGCGTCAGGTGCGCCATCTTGTTGTACGCCCCCCGCAGCTTGAAGCTGAAGACGGGCTGCTGGTCTTCACGCTTCAAGAGCACGCGGTTCTTCAGGCGCTGGCTCAGGTTTTTGGCAGGCTCCAGGGGGGACTCCACGGCCACGTCGTACACACGGGCGGTGAGGATTTTTTTCAGGTAATCGGCGGGGGTGAGTGGCTGTGTCATGGGGCGATAGGATCACCCGCCCAGCAGAGCAGGCGGGGCACACATCATAGTGGGGGCGGTTGGTGCCTTTTTTTTGAGCAGTCTCTGCGGTGCTGGCCTGGGGGGCGCTGGGTTCATTGCGACCAAACCCGGGGCAAAAAAAAAGCCCCAGGCCGTGAGGCTTGGGGCTGAATCCATCCTTTGAGGAGATGGAGGAGACAATCGGAGCGAGCAAGCCAGCGTTTGTACTGATTGCTTTTGGTTGTTTGTTTGAACAACCGCGCATGGGTGAATTGTATCCTCGTGCTTGTTGCGATGCAGCAAAAATTCGCAGCCGTTTTTGACGGCTTGGTAAAACCGTAAGAAAAAAACCACGCATGGGTTTTGCACCCATGCGATCCCCAGGAGAAAAACACATGGAATGCACAGTCAGTTGGACGGCCGCGGCCGGTACCCGGTCCGGAATGGGCTTTGTCGCAGAAACCGGGAGCGGCCACGTTTTGGTCATGGATGGTGCGCCCGACGCGGCCAACCCCGCCAACGGTGGCCAAAACCTGGCCCCCAGGCCGATGGAAACCGTGCTGGCCGGCACCGGCGGTTGCACGGCTTATGACGTGGTGCTGATCCTCAAGCGGGGGCGCCACGATGTGCGGGGCTGCAGCGTCAAGTTGACTTCCGAGCGGGCCGACACCGACCCCAAGGTGTTCACCAAGATCCATATGCAGTTCACGGTGACGGGGCGTGGCATTCCTGCGGCGGCCGTGGAACGTGCCATTGCGATGAGCCACGAAAAATACTGTTCCGCCAGCATCATGCTGGGCAAAACCGCCGAGATCACCACTGGTTTTGACCTGGTGGAGGCCTAAGGTTGCAGCAAGGAGGGCGGCAGCCTCCCGGCGCGCCCCTCAGATGCGGTGCGCTGTGGTCGTCATTACCTTGGCTGCAAAACGCATCAAGCCCTGAGCCGCTTTGGGCAGGGGCAAGGCGCCTCGGTATGCAGCCTCCTCGGCATGCCGTTCCTCGTCCTGCTTCATGCGTTCAACCACTGCGCGGGAGGCGGCATCTTCCTCTGGCAGTCTGGAAAGGTGGCTTTGCAGGTGTTCTGCCACTTGGCGTTCCGTTTCCACTACAAAACCCAGGCTGGCCCGGTCACTCACCTTGGCGGCCACAAAGCCCAGGGCAAATGCCCCTGAGAACCAGAGGGGGTTGAGCAAGCTGGGGCGGGCGCCCAGCGCTTGTAGTCGCTCGTGGGTCCAGGCCAGGTGGTCTGTTTCTTCTCGGGCTGCCTGAAGAAAATGCTGTCTCAAATGCTCGTCTTTGGTGGCCAGGGCCTGTGCGCTGTACAGCGCCTGGGCGCAAACTTCACCCACATGGTTCACCCGCATCAAGGCTCCCGCCAGTTTTTTCTGCTCGTCGTTCAACGCGGCTTCGTTCACCCCCTGGGCTGGTGACTTCTCATGCGCATGAGGCTGAGCAAACAAAGTACGCAGGGCATTGTCGAGACTGGAAAGTAGGCGGTCCATGCTTGAAAGGTGTTTTGACGTATCAATTTCACAAAGATACAAAAATCATGCCGCCCAGATCCTTCTTTGAAAGGAAATGCTGCGAATTGATGACTCTGGTGGATGTTGCACCACTGCAACGATTTTCTCCGTTCCGGCCGATTGTGGGTGAATTCCTTTGCGAAACCCGGCCGGCTCTGGTGCAATAGGAGCAACTTCCCCACCAGGAGGTTGGCCCGGGGAACCGGCGGGACTGTGCAGGTGTTTTCACCATAGACCCCCCGTACCGGCGCCCTATGTTTAACCTTGGAGTAACTCGCAATGAAAAAATCCCTGATTGCCCTGGCTGTGCTGGCTGCTTCCGGCGCTGCAATGGCTCAGTCTTCCGTGACACTGTTCGGTGTCGTTGACGCTGGCGTTGGCCGCGTTTCCGCTGGTGGCACTTCGGTGACCGGCGTGACCAACAGCGGCTTGGCTTCCAGCCGCCTGGGTTTCCGTGGCGTTGAAGATCTGGGTGGCGGTCTGAAGGCTGGTTTCTGGCTGGAAGGCGCTGTGCAAAACGACACAGGCACAGGCGCAGGTGGCGGAGCTGCAGGCCCTGGCTTCGAATTCAAGCGTCGTTCGACCATCAGCCTGATGGGCGGTTTCGGTGAAGTGCGCCTGGGTCGCGAACTGACCGTTGGCTATGTCAACTCCACAGCAGCTGACGTGTTTGGCGATGTCGGCGTTGGCGCTTCGATCGGCAAGAGCCACTTTGCTGGCGTGATCGAAACCCGTAAGGGCAACGGCATCAGCTACATCCTGCCTTCGAACCTGGGCGGTTTCTACGGTCAAGTGCAGTACGTGTTCGGCGAGCAGCTGTCCAGCGCTGCTTACGACAAGGCTGGCGACTACCTGGGCGCACGTCTGGGCTACCGCAACGGTCCTCTGGACACAGCCGTTGGTTTCGCTAAGGGCCGTGGCGCTTCCGCTGCTCAAGACGCTGACCAATTCAACATTTTCGCCAGCTACGACCTGGGCGTGGTGAAGCCTTTCATCGGCTTCAACCAAGAAAAGAACAAGGCCGCTGTTGAAGTTAAGTACCAAAGCTACCTGCTGGGTCTGACTGCTCCCGTGGGCCCAGGCACCGTGCGCGTTTCTTACAACGACGTGGACCTGAAGAACAGCGGCAACGATGCTCAAAAGTTCGCTATCGGCTACGTGTATGACCTGTCCAAGCGTACAGCCATCTACGGTACATACGCACACGTGAAGAACAAGGGCGCAGCAGCCTTCGGCGCAGCTCCTGGCGGTCTGTCCTTCACAACTCCTGCCGGTAAAAACGTGAACGGCTACGAGTTCGGCGTTCGCCACTCTTTCTAATGTGATGCGAGCCTAGCGCTCGCTTGCATGTAGAGCTTCAAAAGCCATCCAGCGCATGCTGGGTGGCTTTTTGCGTTATGAGCTGGTGGTTGAAATCAGACGCACTTGTGAGTTGGGTCAATGGATGTGACGCCTGCCCCGGTGAGGGTGATACCCGTGGCTCTCTGAGCATGACTTAAAGGGTTAATCAGCTTGGTGAGCGAATGCTAAAGATTTGCGCGAGGATCATTTGCCCTTGATTGGGGGCAAGTTCATTCGCCAATTGGTGATTTTTGAAGGGTTTTGAATAAAAACGAACGGTCGTTCTATTAGGGAAACCCTGTGTAGGGATTGAGCAACAAAGGGATCCTGACAGGGAGGGGGCTTACTAAACTGCCCTCAGCCACTTCAACCTCAGAAAGAGATGGGATCCATGAAAAAAGTCGCTGCTAAGAAATTCTTTGCTCTGGGAGCTATTGCTCTCGTTTCCGGTTCTGCATTTGCGCAAACCAGCACCAGTTCGGTGCAGCTTTACGGTATCGTTGATGTGGCTTATCGCCATACCAACAATGAGGGTCCTGCCGCGAACAATTCGCAGACCCTGAATCAGCTGGTGGGCGGTGGTATGTCCCAAAGCCGTTGGGGTATCAACGTTTCCGAAGATCTGGGTGGCGGTACCAAGGCGTTGGTCAACATGGAGAACCGCTTTGGCGCGGATACGGGTACTCTAAATTCTGGCGCAACCGGGCCTTACTTCCAGCAGTCTTGGGTGGGCTTGCAAGGCGGCTATGGTCGTCTCACCATGGGTCGTCAGTACAACATCTTGTTCGACTTGGTGACGAGCACTTATGCCTCGTATCCCTACTCCCCCTACATGGATGTGTACAAGCCAGAAATTGGCTTTGCGTTGGGTGCCCGTGCCGACAACATGATCAAGTACATGGCCGAAGTGGGCCCAGTGCGCGGCGCTTTGCAGTACTCGTTTGACGAAAAGAGCCCTACAGGCGGCAAGACGGTCGGCGGTTACCTGCGTTATGCAGCTAACGGCTTGGCCGCTGGTCTGGGTTACCAAAACTACGAGTTTGCATCTGGCAAGAAACTGGAAGCTTGGACTCTGGGCGGCTCCTACCGCATGGACAAGTGGTACTTCAATGCTGGCTACGGTGAAAACAAGGTGGATCAGCTGACGAGCCCTGTGGACTTGGCTGTGTTGGGCGCCATGTGGCAAGGCACCATCAACGGTGGTTTCGGTGGTCCTGCATTCCTGACAGCAAACAAGCGCACCATCTATAAGCTGGGCGTGGGATACCAGCTGACACCACAAATGAACCTGGGTGCTCACTATTTCCATGCCAAGCAGTCTGGCGCCAATGCCAATGCTGATGCAACCGCTAACTTCTTCACTATGGCCCTCGACTACGCTTTCTCCAAGCGCACAGATGCCTACATTGAAGTGGACAACACTCGCCTGAAGGGCAACGTGAGCCTGACCAGCAGCGCCGCCGGCGTGGGTGTGAATGGTGCAAAGAGCCGCACTGGCTTCACAGTGGGTCTGCGCCATCGCTTCTGATCTTTTGGCCTGCCTCGGCTGAATTCAGAGAGGCAGGTCTGAGAGTCAAACCGGCTTGAATGGTGGGGTTTTACAAGCCGATTTGAATTCAACACTGGGTGTTTCGCTGCTGCTCCTAGGGGTGGTTTGTGAAGTACCCAGTGTTTTTTCCATTGATGAGTTGACTATCTGCATCAGGGCATTTCATTCAAGAGCCTGCTACTGATGCTATTGAACGTGTCAGGTGGTGCAGCCGGCCTGGCATCGAATTTGCAAAGACATAGTGGTTTGATCGCGCCTCTAAAGGGCACCATGACGTGCGGGAATTCAGGGATACCCCCTTGGATTTACCGTATCTTTACTGCATAGTAAAAATTTTTAAAAGAGATTGCTCCATGAAAATCAAACACGTTTTATTGGCGACTGCTGTAACGCTGTGTTTTGTACCTGCGCTGCAGGCAAAACCCTTCAAGTGGACCAGCCAGGGTGAAATTTCGACATGGGACATCCATTCCCAAAACAATGCCCTGCAAAGCGGTTTGCACGCTAATGTGTATGAAAGCTTGGTGTACTACAACAGCCGTACATTCCAAGTGGAGCCCGTCCTGGCCACTGCGTGGCGTGAAATCAGCCCCACGCAAATGCGTTTCACCCTGCGCGAAGGCGTGAAGTTCCATGACGGTTCGGTGATGAATGCAGACGATGTGGTCTATTCGCTCAATCGTGCGATGGCCAAGACATCCAATTTCACTCCCTTCACCCAAGGGATCTCCAAAGTGGTGAAGGTGGACGCGAAGACCATTGACATCATTCTGGTTTCGCCCAACCCAGTCTTGCTGCGCCAACTGACTGAGCTGCGCATCATGAGCAAGGCTTGGGCAGAGAAGAACAAGTCCGTCGAGCCCAAGGACATGAAGGGCACCGACGAAACCTTTGCCCACCGCAATGCGATGGGTACAGGCCCCTACACACTCGAATCCTGGCAGCCGGACGTGCGTATGGTGTTCAAGCGTAACCCCAACTGGTGGGGCAAGATGGACGGCAACGTGACAGAGATTGTCTACACCCCCATCAAGTCTGCAGCGACACGCATTGCTGCGCTGCTGTCGGGCGAAGTGGACTTTGTGCTTGACCCCACACCCCAGGACTTGGCGCGTCTGCGTGCGAACCCCGACCTGAAAGTGGTCGATGGTTTGGAAAACCGCACCATTTTCCTGGGCATGGACCAGTTCCGTGACGAGCTGCCTGGCTCCAATGTCAAAGGCAAGAACCCGTTGAAGGACCTGCGTGTTCGCAAGGCCCTGTACCAGGCAATTGATGCGGACACCATCTCGCGCAACATCATGCGCGGCTTGGGCAAGCCCACCGGCACTCTGGTCGCTCCGCAGGTGGCTGGCTGGACCGAAGCTGTCGGCAAGCGCATGCCCTACAGCGTGGACACCGCCAAGAAGTTGCTGGCCGAAGCGGGCTACCCCGACGGTTTTGAAGTTGACTTCGCTTGCCCCAACAACCGCTACATCAATGACGAAGCCATCTGCCAGGCAGTGACTGCCATGTGGTCGCGCATTGGTGTGAAGGCCAAGCTGCGCACCCTTCCATTGGTGAACTACTTCCCCATGATTCAGCGCAACGAAGCCAGCATCTACATGCTGGGTTGGGGCGTGCCCACGTTTGATGCGCTCTACAGCCTGCAGTCTCTGGTCCGCACCGTTGGCACAGGCGGTGACGGCAACTACAACGTAGGCCGTTACAGTAACCAGCGCATGGACTACCTGGTTGACCGCATCAAGGTGGAAACCGATGCGCCAGTGCGTTCCCGCATGCTGACCGAGGCGCTGCAGTTGTCCAACGATACGGTGTCGCACATTCCATTGCATGACCAGGTCATTCCTTGGGCGATGAAAAAGAACGTGGAGATGATCCACCGCGCAGACAACCGCGTGGACATGCGTGCTGTGAAGTTGAACTGAGGTACTGCGGAGAAGACCTTGGATGAGAGCCGGGCGCGCGGTGGCCCGGCTTTCCATTGAAGCCGGTGAGGCGCCACACATCGCGAGGCCTTTGCAGAACCTGTGAAATGTGGTGCCTCAACGGCTTGCTCGGCATGGCAGAGGCGCGACAATACCCGCTTTGGTACCCAGCACGGGGAGCGCACGCTACCCCGGACGATTTCAACCAGTGTCACCGTGGCCAAAAGCGACGTTGACACGCTTTCGAAAACAAACTCGACCTTCCGATGCTTGCTTTTATCTTGCGCCGCCTCATTCAGGCCGTGATTGTCATGGTCACGGTGGCTTTCATCGCTTTCATGCTGTTCCAGTATGTGGGCGATCCCGTGGTGTTCTTGCTGGGGCAGGACGCCACCCCTGAGCAAATTCGTGAATTGCGCGCACAACTGGGGCTGGATCAGCCCTTCATCGTGCAGTTCTGGCACTTCTTGGTCAATGCGGCGCAGGGTGAGTTTGGCCTGAGTCTGCGTCAGGGGGCGAAGGTGTCGCGCCTGATTGCAGAACGCTTCCCCGCTACCCTGGAACTGGCGCTGGTAGCCGCGTTCCTCGCCCTGATTGTGGGCGTTCCGATGGGCGTGTATGCGGCGCTGAAGCGCGGCACGTTCACCAGCCAGCTGTTCATGACGATCTCGCTGCTGGGCGTGTCGTTGCCCACCTTCCTGATCGGTATCTTGCTGATTCTGGTGTTCTCGGTGACGCTGGGCTGGTTCCCCAGCTTTGGTCGGGGGCAGGTCGTGCAGATGGGTTGGTGGAGTTCGGGGCTGATGACAGCCAAGGGCTGGCACCACATCACTTTGCCAGCCATCACGCTGGCCATTTTCCAGCTCACCCTGATCATGCGTCTGGTGCGTGCTGAAATGCTGGAAGTGCTGCGCACGGATTACATCAAGTTTGCCCGCGCCCGTGGTTTGTCCAACCGCGCCATCCACTTTGGTCATGCCCTCAAGAACACGCTCGTTCCGGTGCTCACGATCACGGGGCTGCAGCTGGGCGGTCTGATCGCGTTTGCCATCATCACCGAGACGGTGTTCCAGTGGCCCGGCATGGGCTTGCTGTTCATCCAGGCGGTGACGTTTGCTGACATCCCCGTGATGGCAGCCTACCTGTGCCTGATTGCCTTGATCTTCGTGGTGATCAATCTGGTGGTGGACTTGCTGTACTTCGTGGTCGACCCGCGCCTGCGCGTGGGCAAGGCCGGGGGCCACTGATGCAAGGCTCTCGCCTGAAAGCGGGCGGGCGGGCGTTTGCCCACATCGCCCAGTTTCACCCTGAGCTGACTGCATTGCGCCGCGACCTGCACGCGCACCCGGAACTGGGTTTTGAAGAGGTATACACCGGCAAGCGGGTGGTAGAAGCGCTCAAGGTCTGCGGGGTGGATGATATCCATCAGGGCATTGGCCGCACAGGCATCGTGGCGGTGATCCGTGGGCGCAGCGTGGCCAGCGGCGCCATGGTGGGCCTGCGGGCTGACATGGATGCGCTTCCGCTGACGGAGCACAACGACTTTTCCTGGAAGTCTTGCAAGCCCGGACTGATGCACGGTTGCGGCCACGACGGGCACACGGCCATGCTGGTGGGAGCGGCGCGTTACCTTGCGCAAACGCGTAACTTCGACGGCACGGCCGTGCTGGTATTCCAGCCGGGCGAGGAAGGCTTTGCCGGTGCGCGGGTGATGATGGAAGACGGATTGTTTGACCGCTTTCCGGTGCAGTCTATCTACGCCATGCACAACTGGCCCGCCATGAAGCCGGGCACGATTGGCATCAACCCGGGCCCCATGATGGCCGCGGCAGACCGCATCACCATCGAGATCACAGGCCGTGGCGGCCATGGCGCACACGCCTACCAGACGGTGGACGTGGTGCTGGTGGCAGCCCACATCATCACGGCGGCGCAGAGCATCGTCTCGCGCAACGTGCGGCCCATAGAGAGCGCAGTCATCAGCCTGTGCGCGATGAAGGCTGGCGATCTGGGGGCCTTCAGTGTGCTGCCCGGGTCGGCCACGCTGGTGGGCACCGTGCGTACGTTCGATCCCCTCGTGCAGGAGATGGTGGAGAACCGCCTCAAGGAACTGTGCAACGCCATTGCCCTGGGCTTTGGCGCCACCGCCACGGTGCATTACGAGCGCATTTACCCCGCCACCATCAACACCGAAAGTGAAGCGCTGTTTGCTGGCGATGTGGCTGAATCTCTGGTGGGGGCGGACCATGTGGTGCGCGACCTGGAGCCCAGCATGGGCGCAGAGGACTTCTCTTTCATGCTGCAGACCAAGCCTGGCGCCTACCTGCGCATAGGGCAGGGCACCGGCTCCAGCGGCAGTGCGTTGCACAACAGCCGCTACGACTTCAATGACGACATCCTGCCGTTGGGCTCGGCCTTGCATGCGAGCCTGATCGAGCAGGCCATGCCGCTGCCCACGCCTTGACGCAACCCGTTTGACGATGATGGGCACACCCGCAATTCCCCACCCCTCCCAGGAGAACCGTATGAAGATCGAACGGAAAATGGCCGCGACAGCATTGTTTGTTGCCCTGTCTGCAGTCGGCGTTGTAGCCAGCGCGCAGACTGTGCGCATCGCCAACCAGGGCGACGCCTTGTCGATGGACCCGCACTCGCTCAACGAGACCTTGCAGCTGAGCGTGACGGGCAACGTCTACGAACCCCTGGTGGGCCGCAACAAGGACCTGAGCCTCACCCCCATGCTGGCTACCAGCTGGAAGCAGACATCGCCCACGGTGTGGCGCTTTGAGCTGCGCAAGGGCGTGCAATTCCACGACGGCACTCCCTTCACCGCCGATGACGTGGTGTTCAGCCTGGCCCGCACCCAGGTCGAAGGCTCGGACATGAAGAGCTACACCAACGACTTCAAGGAAGTGCGCAAGATCGACAGCCATACGGTCGAGATTGAAACCAAGACGCCTTTCCCCATCCTGCCCGACGTGCTCTCGCTCGTGTACATCATGAGCAAGAAGTGGTGCGAGACCAACCAGGCCACCGTGCCTGTGGACCGCCGCAAGGGGGTGGAGAACACGGCATCGTTCAAGGCCAATGGCACCGGGCCCTTCCGTGTGCGCGAGCGCCAGCCCAACGTGCGCACCGTGTTCACGCGCAACGGCTCTTACTGGGGCAAGATCGAAGGCAACGTGACCGAGGTGGTGTTCACCCCCATCGGCAACGATGCCACCCGCGTGGCGGCCTTGCTCTCGGGCGAAGTGGACGTGATGGAGCCCGTGCCCGTTCAGGACATTGACCGCGTCAACAGCAGCGCCAACACCCGCGCCATCACTGGCCCCGAGCTGCGCACCATCTTCCTGGGCATGGACCAAAAGCGCGATGAGCTGCTGTATTCCAACGTCAAGGGCAAGAACCCCTTCAAGGACAAGCGCGTGCGCCAGGCCTTCTACCAGGCCATCGACATTGAAGGCATCAAGAAGACCGTGATGCGCGGTGCTTCCAACTCCTCCGCGCAACTGGTGGGCCCTGGCATCAACGGCTTCCAGCCCGAGATGAAGCGACTGCCCTACGACGTGGAAGCCGCCAAGAAGCTGATGGCTGAGGCCGGTTACCCCAACGGTTTTGAAGTGTCGATGAACTGCCCCAACGACCGTTACGTGAACGACGGGCGCATCTGCCAGACGGTGGCGGCCAACCTCTCGCGCATCAATGTCAAGATCAACCTGCAGGCCGAAACCAAGGGCACCTACTTCCCCAAGGTGCTGCGCCGCGACACCAGCTTCTACATGCTGGGCTGGACCCCCGCCACCTACGACGCGCACAACGCCATGAATGCCATCATGCGCTGCGTGGACGACAAGGGCGCAGGCCAGTTCAACCTAGGGGCATATTGCAACCCCAAGGTGGACGAGCTGACCCTCAAGGTCCAGGCCGAGACGGACAAGGACAAGCGCAACGCCTACATCAAGGAAGCGTTTGACCTGCATGCCGCCGATGTGGGCCACATTCCACTGCACCAGCAAGCACTGGCCTGGGGCGTGAACAAGAAGGTCAAGCTCGTGCAGCTGGCCGACAACTTCATGTACTTCAAGTGGATCAGCCTGCCCTGATCCCACGCTGTTTCCTGTTTCGCTTTTTCTGTTGACCGCAGCGCACGAAGGCCACAAGCCTGGTGCGCTGGCGGATGTCTCTGGTTCTTACGATGAAAAAAACACTTGCCCGCTGGCTCGACAGCGACGTTGGCTACAGCTTCCGCACCTCGCCCATGGCGATGGTGGCGGCCTTGATTGCACTGGTGTGCGTGTTCTGTTCGGTCTTTGCCGGCTGGGTGGCACCGCACAACCCCTTTGATCTGGCCACGCTCGAATTGAGCGATGCGCGCCTGCCCCCCGCCTGGAGCGAGCATGGCACCACCAAATATCTGCTGGGCACAGACGACCAGGGCCGTGACATTCTTTCTGCCCTGATCTACGGCGCCCGCATCTCGCTGGTGGTGGGCCTGGCGTCGGTACTGCTGTCGGTGGTTGTGGGCGTGGGCCTGGGCTTGCTGGCTGGCTTTCGGGGCGGCTGGATCGATGCCGTGCTGATGCGCCTGTGCGACGTGATGTTGTCGTTCCCCGCCATCCTGGTGGCTCTGTTGATTGCTGGCGTGGGCCGGGCCTTGTTCCCCAACGCGCACGAATCGCTGGCGTTTGGCGTGCTCATCATCTCGATTTCGCTCACCGGCTGGGTGCAGTACGCACGCACCGTGCGCGGCTCCACGCTGGTGGAGCGCAACAAGGAATATGTGCAGGCAGCCCGCGTCACCGGCGTCTCGCCGCTGCGCATCATGCGCAAGCATGTGCTGCCCAATGTGCTGGGCCCCGTCATGGTGCTGGCCACCATCCAGGTGGCCACGGCCATCATCACCGAGGCCACGCTGTCCTTTCTGGGCGTGGGCGCACCTCCCACATCGCCCTCGCTGGGCACCCTGATCCGCATTGGTAACGACTACCTGTTCTCGGGCGAATGGTGGATTACCGTGTTCCCCGGCGTCATGCTGGTGCTGATTGCGCTTTCTGTGAACCTGCTGGGCGACTGGCTGCGTGATGCCCTGAACCCGCGCCTTCGCTAAGCCATCACAAGAACAAAAATCGATACTCCCATGAGCCTTCTAGAAGTCAAAAACCTCGTCGTCGAATTTCCAGGCCGCCGCGGCACCCTGCGCGCCCTGGACGACATCTCCTTCTCCATCGCACCCGGCGAGATCCTGGGCGTGGTGGGTGAATCGGGCGCGGGCAAGTCGCTCACCGGCGCGGCCATCATCGGCCTGCTCGAACCTCCAGGCCGTGTGGCCTCGGGCCAGATCCTGCTCGAAGGCCAGCGCATCGACAACCTGGGCCATGAAGAAATGCGCCACATCCGTGGCCGCCGCATCGGTGCGATTTTTCAAGACCCGCTGACCTCGCTGAACCCGCTGTACACCGTGGGCCGCCAGTTGACGGAAACCATCCTGGCCCACCTGCCCGTGAATGCGGCAGAAGCCCGCCAGCGCGCCATCCAGCTGCTCAAGGACACCGGCATTCCCGCGGCCGAAGAGCGCATCGACCACTACCCGCACCAGTTCTCAGGCGGCATGCGCCAGCGCGTGGTGATCGCCCTGGCCCTGGCGGCCGAGCCCAAGCTCATCGTGGCCGACGAGCCCACCACGGCGCTGGATGTGTCCATCCAGGCACAGATCATCACGCTGCTGAAAAACATCTGCAAATCGCGCGGCGCGGCCGTCATGCTCATCACGCACGACATGGGCGTGATTGCCGAAACCTGCGACCGCGTGGCCGTGCTGTACGCCGGCCGTGTGGCCGAGATTGGCCCGGTGCACGATGTGATCAACCAGCCCTCGCACCCCTACACCGCCGGCCTCATGGCCTCCATCCCCGACATGGAGCAAGACCGCGAGCGCCTGAACCAGATCGATGGCGCCATGCCGCGCCTGAACGCCATTCCCCAGGGCTGCGCCTACAACCCGCGCTGCCCACAGAAATTTGACCGCTGCATGACCGACCGTCCCGACCTGATGAGTGCCGGAAACACCCGCGCCGCCTGCTGGCTGCACGCCGCTGACAACACCAAGGTGGCCGCATGAGCAGCGCCGTGAATTCCACACACAAGCCCCTGGTGCAGGCGCACGACCTGGCCAAGACTTTTGACGTATCTGCCCCCTGGCTCAACCGCGTGCTGGAGGGCAAGCCCCGCACGCTGCTGCACGCCGTGGACGGCGTGAGCTTTGAAATCGAAAAGGGCAAGACGCTGGCCCTGGTGGGCGAATCCGGTTGCGGCAAGAGCACCGTGGCGCGCCTGCTGGTGGGCCTGTACGACCCCACGCGCGGTGGCCTCACTTTTGATGGGCAAGACGCCCACGCCGCCTTCAAGGGCAGCAACGCCAAGGCCATGCGCCGCCGCATCCAGATGATCTTCCAGGACCCCTACGCCAGCCTGAACCCGCGTTGGCTGGTGGAAGACATCATTGGTGAGCCGCTCAAAGAGCATGGCCTCATCACCGACAAGGCCCAGCTCAAGCAACGCGTGGGCGAGTTGCTGCAGTCGGTGGGTCTGTCGCCGCTGGACATGGTGAAGTACCCGCACCAATTCTCGGGCGGCCAGCGCCAGCGCATTTCCATTGCCCGCGCCCTGGCCACCGAGCCCGAGTTTCTGGTGTGCGACGAGCCCACCAGCGCGCTCGACGTGTCGGTGCAGGCCCAGGTGCTCAACATCATGAAGGACCTGCAGCGCGAGCGGCATCTCACCTACCTGTTCATCAGCCACAACCTGGCCGTGGTGCGCCACGTGAGCGACCAGGTGGGCGTGATGTACCTGGGCCGCCTGGTGGAGTTGGCCGACAAGCACACGCTGTTTGACACGCCCCGCCACCCCTACACGCGCATGCTGCTCGATGCCATCCCCAAGATGCACGACACCGGCAAGGCGCGCACGCCCGTGCAAGGTGAGGTGCCCAACCCGCTCAATCCGCCACCGGGCTGCGCATTCAACCCGCGCTGCCCCCACGCGAATGACCGATGCCGCACTGAGCGCCCCAAGCTGCAAAGCATTGGCGGCATCCGTATTGCGTGCCACGCGGTGGAAGAAGGGCGCATCTGAGGGGGCGTGAAAACGCACACCCGGTACGCTTTCTGGTTTCAATAGCCACTTCTGCCCATACCTGTGGGTAAGGCTTGCTATCAAAAAAATAGCTTCTGGCGCTTATCTATCAAGCGCCAGAGGCTATTTTTGTATGTGGATCTGAATCACGCATGCGTGGGCAGGGCGCGTCCCAGCAGGTAGTCGATGCAGGTGCGCACCGCGCGCGTCTGGTGCCGGTCGGGCATGTAGAGCATGAACATCTGCGTGCCGAAAATGCTCAGGCGCCATTCGTCCAGCGTGGTCAGCACTTCGCCGTTGGTCACGGCGTCTTGCACCACATAGTCGGGCACCAGGCCCACGCCCAGCCCGGCCAGAATGCCCTGGCGCAGAAACGGAAAGTGCTCGGAGATGATGGTCGGCTCCAGCATCACTTCCTGGCGCAACTCGCCTTGGTAGCCCCGCAGGCGCAGCTGCTTGCCCACCACGCCCGAAGTGATCACCGGCGCGGCCCGCAGCGCCTCGAAGGTTTGCGGCAGGCCATGCGCCTCGGCATAGGCGCGCGATGCGCAGGCGATGTAGCGCACGCTGCCCAGGTCGCGTGCCACCAGCGTGGGCGGGGGCTCCGGCATCACGCGGATGGCGATGTCCACTTCGTCGCGGATCAGGTCGTCCACCCGGTTTTCAAAGCGCACATCCAGCACGATGCCGGGGTACAGGCGCTTGAAGTCGATCAGCCAGTCCGACATCACCATCTGCCCGTAACCGCTGGGCACGCTCAGGCCCACGCGGCCCTGTAGCCCTTGGCCCAGCGTGGCAATGGTTTCGCGCGCGGCCAGCATCTCGTTTTGAATCGCGCGGCCATGCGCGTACAGGCGCAGACCCACTTCGGTAGGCTCCACCCGCCGCGTGGTGCGGCGCACCAGTTGCACGCCCACCGACTTTTCCAGCTGGTGCAGGTGGTAGCTCACATTGGCCCGCGTCATCTTCAGGTTGCGGGCCGCCTGGCTCAGGTTGCCGGCGTCCAGGATGTCCACCAGCACGGTGAGCGAAGTGAGTTCCATAACAAAGGTGGTGTGATGAGGCCATGCGCCGCTTTTGTCAAAAGCGTTTTGACAGTCTGTCAATGGACTATGTAATTGTCAAGATAGTTTCGCGCATCAACAATCACCCGGTCATCAACAGCCACTGACCAGGAGACTTCCCGCATGGGCGCTGCCGCTTCCGCCTCTTCCGTTGTTACCACCGCGCTTCACGGTGACGTGTTGGTGGTCACCATCGACAACCCACCGGTCAACGCCCTCGGCGCCGCCGTGCGCCAGGGCCTGCTGGCCGCCATGCAACAGGCGCAGGCCGACGCGGCCGTGGCCGCCGTGCTGCTGGTGGGCGCAGGCAAGGCCTTCATTGCCGGGGCCGACATTCGCGAATTCGGCAAGCCGCCCGTGCCCCCGGCACTGCCCGAGGTCTGCCGCGCCATCGAAAGTTCGGACAAGCCCGTGGTGGCCGTCCTGCACGGCGCAGCGCTGGGTGGCGGGCTGGAAGTGGCCCTGTCGGCCCACTACCGCCTGGCATTGCCTGCCGCCACGGTGGGCCTGCCCGAAGTGAACCTGGGCCTGCTGCCAGGCTCGGGCGGCACGCAGCGTGCACCGCGCCTGATGGGCGTGCAGGCCGCTACCAGCCTCATGCTCAGCGGCCAGCACCTCAAGGCGCAGGCTGCATTGCAGGCCGGGCTGGTCGACAAATTGGTTGAAGGCGCCGACGCGCAGGCCGCAGGCCTGGCCTATGTGCGCGAACTGCTCACCGCCAAGGCCCCCGTGCGCCGCACCCGCGACCTGGCCATTGCCGAACCTCAGGCTGCCCTGGCCTGGCTGGAGGAGCAAAAGGCCGAGACCGCGAAGAAAGCGCGCGGCCTGTTCTCGCCCCTCAAGATCATCGAATGCGTGCAAGCCGCCGTGCAACTGCCGTTTGACGAAGGCCTGGCCCGCGAACGCGCGCTGTTCATCGAATGCCTGGACAGCCCCCAACGCGCCGGCCTCATCCACGCCTTCTTTGCCGAGCGTGAAGTGGCCAAGGTGCCCGAAGCCCAGGCCGCGCAGCCGCGCCCCGTGGCCAGCATTGCCGTGATCGGTGGCGGCACCATGGGGGCGGGCATTGCCGTGGCCGCACTGGATGCCGGTTTGCCCGTGACCATGATCGAGCGCGATGCCGAGTCCATCGCCCGTGGCCGCGCCAATGTCGAGAAGGTCTACAACGGCCTGGTGGCCAAGGGCCGCATGACCGATGCCGCCAAGGCCGCCGTGATGGCGCGCTACACCGGCAGCACCAACTACGCCGACATCGCCCAGGTGGACCTGGTGATCGAGGCCGTGTTTGAAGACATTGAGGTGAAGAAGGCCGTGTTCCGCGAGCTGGACCGCGTGTGCAAGCCCGGCGCTGTGCTGGCCACCAACACGTCTTACCTGGACATCGACGCGATTGCCGCCGCCACCAGCCGCCCGCAGGACGTGATCGGCCTGCACTTCTTCAGCCCCGCCAACATCATGAAGCTGCTGGAGATCGTGGTGCCCGCCAAGGTGGCGGCCGACGTGGTGGCCACGGCGTTCGAGCTGGCCAAGAAGCTCAAGAAAGTGCCCGTGCGCGCCGGTGTGTGCGACGGTTTCATCGGCAACCGCATCCTGGCCGTGTACAAGCAGGCCGCCGACTACCTGATGGAAGACGGCGCCAGCCCCTACGAAATCGACGCGGCGGTGCGTGGCTTTGGCTTTGCCATGGGCCCGTGCCAGGTGACGGACCTGGCCGGTGGCGACATTGGCTGGGCCACGCGCAAGCGCCGCGCTGCCACACGCGACCCGAAGGCCCGGTACGTGGAAATTGCCGACCGCATCTGCGAGCGCGGCTGGTTTGGCCAGAAGACGGGGCGCGGTTTTTACCTCTACCCCGAAGGCGCCCGCGTGGGCCAGCCCGACCCGGAAGTGCTGGCCATTGTGGATGCCGAGCGCGCCAAGAAAGGCATCACGCCGCGCAGCTTCAGTGCCGACGAGATCATGCGCCGCTACATGGCCGCCATGGTCAACGAAGGCGCCAAGGTGGTGGCCGAAGGCATTGCCCTGCGCCCGCTGGATGTGGACGTGACCTTTGTGGCGGGCTATGGCTTTCCGCGCCACCGCGGCGGCCCCATGAAGTGGGCCGACATGACGGGTCTGGACAAGGTGCTGGCCGACATCCAGGCCTTCGCCAAGGAAGACCCGCTGTTCTGGAAGCCCGCGCCGCTGCTGGAACAACTGGTGGCCGAAGGCCGCAACTTCGACAGCCTGAACAAGGCCGCCTGATCGCCCCAGCGGTCATCAAAAACAGGAGCTGCTAGCGCTTGTATTTCAATGATTTCAAAGGGTTTTCATGTTGAAAGCCCGGTGAATCAAGCGCCAGCAGCTATCAAAAACAAAGCACTCTTACACACCCAGGAGCCCGCCATGCGCGAAGCCGTCATCGTTTCCACCGCCCGTACCCCGCTGGCCAAGTCGCACCGCGGCGAATTCAACCAAACCCCCGGCGCCCAGCTCGGTGCCTTCTCGGTGCAGGCTGCCGTGCAGCGCGCCGGCATTGACCCCGGCCTGATCGAAGACTTGATCTGGGGCTGCGGCTACCCTGAGGGCACCACCGGCCGCAACATTGGCCGCCAGACGGCGCTGCGCGCAGGCCTGCCCGTCACCGTGGGCGGCACGGTCATCAACCGCTTCTGCTCCTCGGGCTTGCAGGCCATTGCCGTGGCCGCCGGGCGCATCGTGCTCGAAGGCGTGCCGGCCATGGTCGCGGGCGGCGTGGAAAGCATTTCGCTGATGAACCCCGCAGGCCGCAGCGGTGCATCGCACCTCGACCCCTGGCTGGTGGAGCACAAGCCTGCGCTGTTCATGGAAATGATCGACACCGCCGATGTGGTGGCCCAGCGCTACGGCATCACGCGGGAAGACCAGGACGCGTTCTCGCTGCAAAGCCAGCAGCGCACCGCAGCAGCCCAGGCCAGCGGCGTGTTCGACAACGAAATCGTGCCCTGCAAAACCACCATGGCCGAGAAGAACAAGGAAACGGGCGAAGTGACCTACCGCGAGGTGGTGGCCACCATGGACAACTGCAACCGCCCCAGCACCACGCTGGAGGGCCTGGCCAAGCTGGAGCCCGTGAAGGGCGCGGGCAAGTTCGTCACGGCAGGCAATGCCTCGCAGTTGTCAGACGGCTCGGCCGCCTGCGTGATGATGGAAGCCAAAGAGGCCGAGCGCCGTGGCCTGCAGGCCCTGGGCGCTTTCCGTGGCTTTGCCGTGGCGGGCTGCGAACCTGACGAGATGGGCATTGGCCCCGTGTTCGCCGTGCCCCGCCTGCTGGAGCGCGCGGGCCTCAATGTCGAAGACATCGCCCTGTGGGAGCTGAACGAAGCCTTTGCCTCGCAAGCCCTGTACTGCCAGCGCCAGCTCGGCATTCCGATGGAGCGGCTCAACGTCAACGGTGGTGCCATCTCCATCGGCCACCCGTTTGGCATGACGGGCGCACGCCTGGCCGGTCACATCCTGCTCGAAGGCCAGCGCCGCAAGGCCAAGGACCCCTCCGTGAAGTGGGCCGTGGTGACCATGTGCATCGGCGGCGGCCAAGGCGCAGCCGGCCTGTTCGAGATTTTCTGATCCACACAACGCAACTTTTTCCTGAAACAGACGACCGACATGGACCTGAATTTCACCCCTGAAGAAGAAGCCTTCCGCGCCGAGGTGCAGGCTTTCCTGAAAGACAAGCTGCCCGCACGCATCGCCAACAAGGTCAAGGCTGGTCAGCGCCTGACCAAGGCCGACCAGGACGAGTGGCACGCCATCCTCAACGAACGCGGCTGGCTGGCCAACCACTGGCCCGAGGAATACGGCGGCCCCGGCTGGGGCGCGGTCGAGAAGTTCATCTTCGACACCGAGTGCGCCCTGGCCGGTGGCCCGCGCATCGTGCCCTTTGGCGTGAATATGCTGGGCCCGGTGCTCATCAAGTTTGGCAACGAGGCGCAGAAGAAATACTGGTTGCCGCGCATCCTGAGTGGTGAGGACTGGTGGTGCCAGGGCTACTCCGAACCCGGCGCGGGCTCGGACCTGGCTTCGGTGAAGACCACCGCTGTGCGCCAGGGGGATCACTACATCGTCAACGGCCAGAAGACCTGGACCACCCAGGGCCAGCACGCCAACATGATCTTCTGCCTGGTGCGCACGGACCGCGAGGCCAAGGCCCAGTCGGGCATCAGCTTTTTGCTGGTGGACATGAAGTCACCTGGCGTAGAGCTGCGCCCCATTCGCACACTGGATGGCGACCGCGAAGTCAACGAGGTGTTCTTCACCGACGTGAAGGTGCCCGTGGAAAACCTGGTGGGCGAGGAAAACAAGGGCTGGACTTACGCCAAGTACCTGCTGACCTACGAGCGCACCGGCATCGCCGGCGTGGGCTTTTGCATTGCCGCGCTGGCAAAGCTCCAGGTGATTGCCGCCAAGGTCATGAAGAACGGCAAGCCGCTGGACCAGGACCCGCTGTTCGCCGCCCGCATGGCCCAGGTCGAGATCGACCTGGAAAACATGAAGACCACCAACCTGCGCGTGATTGCCGCCGTGGCCGGTGGCGGTGTGCCGGGTGCTGAGAGCTCCATGCTCAAGATCCGTGGCACCGAGATTCGCCAGGAGATCCTGTCGCTGATGCGCCGCGCTGTGGGCCCGTACGCGCTGCCCTTCATCGAAGAAGCCCAGTACGAAGGCTATGCCGACGAGCCCGTGGGCCCGAAGGAGGCTGCCACAGCTGCTGCCAACTACTTCAACTACCGCAAGCTGTCGATCTTCGGCGGCTCCAATGAAATCCAGAAGAACATCATTTCAAAAATGATCTTGGGCCTGTGAGGTTGCCGCGATGAACTTTGAACATACCGAAGACCGCCGCATGCTGGCGGACACCCTGAACCGCTTCGTGGCCGAGCAGTACGGCATCGAAACCCGCAACCACATTGCCTACGGCGACAAGGGCATGGACCCATCTTTGTGGTCCCGCTTTGCCGAGCTGGGCGCGATTGGCGCACTGTTCCCCGAAGCCGATGGCGGCTTTGGCGGTGCAGGCTTTGACGTGGCCGTGGTGTTTGAAGCCCTGGGCAGCGGCCTGGTGGTGGAACCCTTCCTGGGCGCGCTGGTGGTGGGCCGTGCACTGGGCCTGGCAGGCAGCGCAGCGCAAAAGGAACACATCGCCAGCATCATCGACGGCAGCACCGTGGCAACCTTGGCGCACGAAGAGCCCGGCGCGCATTACGCCCTGAACCGCGTGACGACACGCGCCGTGCGCAATGGCGACGGCTGGCTGCTCACCGGCCACAAGGCGGTGGTGGTGCATGGTGACCAGGCGCAGATGCTGCTGGTAAGCGCCCGCACCTCGGGTGCGGTGGACGATGAAGACGGCATCTCGCTGTTCCTGGTGCCGGCCGATGCGGCACGCCTCACGCGCCGTGGCATGGGCCGCATCGACGGTGGCCGCGTGGCCGAAGTCACGTTGCAGAACGTGCAGGTGGGCGCGGGCGCGCTGCTGGGCGCGGAAGGGCAGGGCTTTGCCACGCTGGAACATGCCGTGGGCTGGGGCATTCTGGCTGTGTGTGCCGAGGCGTTGGGTGCGATGGATGTGGCCAAGAAGCACACGCTGGAATACCTGCAGACGCGCAAACAGTTTGGCGTGCCGATTGGCAGCTTCCAGGCCCTGCAGCACCGCATGGCCGACTTGCTGCTCGAAGTGGAGCAGGCCCGCTCAGCCGTGATCAACGCCGCCGCCGCCATGGAAAGCACCGACCGCGCCGAGCGCGAGCGCGCGCTGTCGGCCGCCAAGGTCACCATGGGCCGCATCGGCGCGTTGGTGGCTGAAGAAAGCATTCAGCTGCACGGCGGCATCGGCATGACGTGGGAGTTGCCCTTGTCGCACTACGCCAAGCGCCTGGTCATGGTGGACCACCAGTTTGGTGATGAAGACCACCACCTGGCGCGCTTCATCGCGCTGGGCCAGGGCTGAGGCAATGGAGCAGCCACTGCCTCTGCTGCAACGCCGCGAGGGCGCGGTGCTCGTGCTCTCCAACAACAACCCCGCCGCGCGCAATGCGCTGTCGCCAGCGTTCTACGCGGCGCTGACCGAGGCATTGGCGCAGGCCGAGGCCGACGCTACGGTGGGTGCCATCGTGCTCATGGGCGAGGGCGGGCACTTCTGCGCGGGCGGTGACTTGCGCCAATTGGCCAAGCGCCGCGAGCTGCCTGTGGAAGAGCGCCGCGCCAAGCTTGAAGGTCTGCACGACCTGATCCGCGCCGTGCGCGATTGCCGCAAGCCGGTGATTGCGGCCGTGGAGGGCGCTGCGGCCGGCGCCGGCCTGTCGCTGGCGCTGGCCTGCGACATGCTGGTGGCTGCGCGCAATGCCGTGTTTTCGGTGGCCTATGTGAAAGTGGGGCTCACGCCCGATGGTGGCGCCACGGCCTTCCTGGCCGAGTTCGTGTCGCGCCAGGTGCTGACCGAGTTGTGCCTGACGGGCGAGCGCATTTCGGGCGAGCGGCTGCACGCACTGGGCCCCGTCAATCGTTTGGCAGAACCCGGCGAGGCCCTCACCCAGGCGCTGGCGCTGGCCGCGCAGGTGGCCACTGGCCCCGATGTGGCCATGGGCCGCATCAAGGCGTTGTGCCGCAGTGCCTACACGCAGCCGCTGGACGACCAGCTGGAGCTGGAAGCTCAGCTCATGGTGCAGTCGCAAGCCACCGAAGAATCCCGCGAAGGCATTGGCGCATTTCTGGAAAAGCGCCCGGCCGATTTTGTACGCCTGCGCCAGGTCAATGCACCGCGCACTGGCAATGAAGAGACTCAGCCATGACCCAGCAAACCTCTCCCACCCCATCACTGCCTGAGGGCATGGACTTCCCGCTTGAAGGCGTGCGCGTGCTCGACCTCTCGCGCGTGTTTGCAGGCCCGCTGTGCGGCCAGGTGCTGGCCGACTTTGGTGCCGATGTCATCAAGGTGGAGCACCCCGGCCGGGGCGACGACACCCGCGACTGGGGCATGCGCATCGGCAAGACCGAGACCACCTACTACAACAGCATGAACCGCAACAAGCGGTCCATCACGGTGGATTTGCAAACGCCCGAAGGCGTGAAGATCATCCACAGCCTGCTGCCGCAGTGCGACGTGGTGATCCAGAACTTCAAGACCGGTGGCGCCGAAAAACTGGGCCTGGGCTACGAGCAGCTCAAGGCCATCAAGCCTGATCTGATCTATTGCTCGGTATCGGGCTACGACAGCTCTGGCCCCGAAGCCAAGCGGCCGGGCTACGACCTGGTGATCCAGGCCGAGGCGGGGCTCATGGCCATCAACGGTGAAGCCAGCCAGCCGCCGCTGAAGTTTGGCGTGGCCGCGGTGGACATGATGACCGGCATGTACGCCGCGCAGGCCGTGCTGGCCGCGCTGTTCCGCCGCGAACGCACGGGCAAGGGCCGCCACATCGAGATGGCGCTGTACGACTGCGGCCTGATGATCACCGGCTACTACGGGCTCGATGCCCTGCTGCTGGGGCACGACCCGCAGCGCTATGGCAACGCGCACCCGTCCATCGTGCCTTACGGCATGTACGACGCGGCCGATGGCCCGCTCATCATCGGCGTGGGCAACAACGCGCAGTTCGACAAGTTCTGCCGCCAGGTCATCGAGCGTCCCGACATTGTGGAAGACCCGCGCTTTGCCACCAATGTGGAGCGCGCCAAGAACCGCCTGGTGCTCAGCCCCATGCTCAAGGAGCTGATTGCCAGCTTCCCGCGCGATGTGCTGCTGGAGCGCCTGTCGGCCGCTGGAATTCCCTGCGGCAAGGTGGCGGGTTTGCATGAAGCGCTGACCAGCGAACGCACGCGCCGTGGCGGCCTGCTTAAAGAGATGCCTCACCCCGTGGCCGGCACCACGCATGTGTTTGCGCCGCCGTACCGGCTCGATGGCCAGCGCCTGCCCATTCGCAACGCGCCACCCACGCTGGGCGCGGCCACGCGCGATGTGCTGCAGCAGCTGCTGCAACTGCCCGAGGCCGAACTGCAAGCCCTGCGCGACAAGGGGGTACTGACCCTTCCACCGCTTTGATTGCTATATAGGTAATAGCTGCCAGCGCTTTTAAATAGAGCGCTGCAGCCGGTTTTCACTACAACTCAAGGAGACAAAACATGCGTACATCGAACATCCACCGCCGCAGCGTATTGCAAGGCTTGGCCGCTTTGGGCAGCACGGGCCTGCTGGGCTCGGCCCTGGCCCAGGCGGGCAAAGACGCCTGGCCCAGCAAACCCATCCGGCTGGTGGTGCCCTACCAGGCGGGCGGCGCGACCGACATCACGGCCCGCGCCCTGGGCGAAAAGCTCTCGGCCCGCCTGGGCCAGCCCGTGTTGGTGGACAACCGGGGTGGCGCTGGCGGCGTGAGCGGCACCGACCACGCCCTCAAGTCGCCTGCCGATGGCTACACGCTGCTGGTGTCTTTGGGCACCACCATGCTCATCAACCAGTTCCTGTACGAGCGCCTTCCCTACCAGCCGCAAAAAGACCAGGCCCTCATCACGCAGATTGCCCTGGCGCCGGTGGTGCTGCTGGTGCCCCCGCAACTGCCGGTGTCCAACGCGCAGGAGCTGATGGCGTACATCGACCGCAACAAGGGCAAGGTCGCCTACGGCTCATGGGGCGCGGGCTCGTATGCCCATCTGGCGGGCGCGTGGCTGTCGGACAAGCTCAAGGCCGACATGAACCATGTGCCCTACAAGGGCGAGGCACCCATGCTGCAAGACCTGGTGGGCGGTCAGCTCCAGATGGCGTTTGCCAGCCTGCAGTCGGCTCGGCCCTACATCGATTCAGGCCGACTCAAGACCTTGGCTGTGACCGGCACGCAGCGCATGGACGCGCTGCCCAAGATTGCCACCATGTCCGAACAGGGCATCAAGGACGAGGTGTTCCAGGTGACCGGCTGGCTTGGCATGAGCGCACCTGCCAAGACGCCCCCTGAAGTGGTGGCCCGCCTGGGCACCGAGTTGCAGGCCGTGATCGCCATGCCCGAAGTGCGCGAGCGCATTCAGCAGATGGGCTTCATCCCCGTGGGAAGCAGCCCCGAGCAGTTCAACGCCCAGTTCAAGAAAGATGCGCCTGTGTGGGAGCGGGTGGTGAAGGTCTCTGGCGCAAAGCTCGACTAATGTCCCCCTGAGCCGCTGTGTGGCCGCCCGCGCCTGGGCAGCGTCGTTTGCACAGGGCGCGCCCAGCGCAACAACTGAAAGTAGAAAAACCGGATTCCTGATGAAAAAACAATCCCTTTTCCCCGCCACCTTTTCGCGCCGCGCGGTGCTCGCCGCAACTGCAGCGGTCTCTGCCATCGGTCTGCTGTGCACGGCCCCGGCGCATGCCCAGGCCTGGCCCAACAAGATGATCAAGCTGGTAGTGCCGTTTCCGGCGGGTGGCCCCACCGACACGGCCTCGCGCATCGTCGGCCAGCGCCTGTCTGAGCGGCTGGGCCAGCCGGTGGTGGTGGAAAACCGCGCGGGGGCCTCGGGCTCCATCGCGGCAGCCCAGGTGGCCAAGAGCCCGGCCGATGGCTACACGCTGATGATGCTGGCCACGCCCACGCTGCTGGCGCCGCACCTCTACAAGAAGGCTGGCTACGACACAACGAAAGACTTCACGCCGGTGGCCACGGTGTACGACCTGCCCATCGTGGTGGTCGTCAACCCCGCGCAGATGCCTTCGGTGACCGATGTGCAAAAGCTCATCACCCACGCCAAGGCGCGGCCTGGCCAGCTCAACTACACCAGCTCGGGCGCAGGCAGCTTTGGCCACCTGAGCATGGAACTGCTCAAGCAGATGGGCGGCTTTGAAATGCAGCACGTGCCCTACAAGGGCGGCGTGCCTGCCATCACCGACACCATCGGCGGCCAGGTGCCGCTGATGTATGCCGACCTGGTGGCTGCACTGCCCCACATCCAGGCCGGCAAGCTGCGCGCCATTGCCGTGGGCTCGCCCCAGCGCGTGACCATGCTGCCCGATGTGAAGACCATTGCCGAGCAGGGCTTCAAGGGCTACGAAGCCGTGTCGTGGGGCGGCCTGATGGCACCACCCGGCACGCCCAAGGCTGTGGTGGATCGCATCGCGGGCGAGGTCAAGCAGATCCTGGCCGACAAGGAAATCCAGGACAAGCTGCTCACCGCCGGTGCCATCGCCGCCTTCCAGTCGCCTGAACAGATGGCCCAGCGCATCAAGAGCGACTATGCCAAGTGGGGCGCTGTGATCCGCGACAAGGGCATCTCGAACGAATAAGCCTGCACATCTGCACACCCACAACAAAAACCAAGGAAAGACGCTCCCATGAAAGTTCTCGTACCCGTCAAGCGCGTGGTGGACTACAACGTGAAGGTCCGCGTGAAGTCGGACAACACGGGTGTGGACATCGCCAACGTGAAGATGAGCATGAACCCCTTTGACGAAATCGCCGTTGAAGAGGCCGTGCGCCTGAAAGAAAAAGGCCTGGTGACCGAAGTCATCGCAGTCTCGTGCGGCGTGGCCCAATGCCAGGAAACCCTGCGCACCGCCATGGCCATCGGCGCTGATCGCTCCATCCTGGTCGAAACCGATGCCGAACTGCAGCCCCTGGCCGTGGCCAAGCTCCTGAAAGCCTTGGTCGACAAAGAACAACCCCAGCTCATCATCCTGGGCAAACAAGCCATCGACGACGACGCCAACCAGACCGGCCAAATGCTCGCTGCATTGGCAGACCTGCCCCAGGCCACCTTCGCCAGCAAGGTTGAACTGGCCGCGGACAAAGTCAGCGTGACCCGTGAAGTCGACGGCGGCCTGGAAACCCTGGCATTGAGCCTCCCCGCCGTCATCACCACCGACCTGCGCCTGAACGAACCCCGCTACGTCACCTTGCCCAACATCATGAAGGCCAAGAAAAAGCCGCTGGACACCGTCAAGCCAGAAGACCTTGGAGTGGACGTAGCCCCCCGCCTCAAGACCCTGAAAGTGACCGAGCCTGCCAAGCGCGGCGCAGGCGTCAAGGTGGCCGACGTGGCTGCCCTGGTCGAGAAACTCAAGAACGAAGCAAAAGTCATCTAAGGAGAACAAGAAATGACCGTACTCGTTATTGCTGAACACGACAACGCGTCCATCAAAGGCGCCACACTGAACACCGTCACGGCAGCCGTGGCGTGCGGCGGTGACGTGCATATCCTCGTCGCTGGCCACAACGCTGGTGCCGCCGCACAAGCAGCAGCCCAGATCGCCGGAGTCGCCAAAGTCATCCACGCCGACTCAGCAGGCCTGGCCCACGGCCTCGCAGAAAACGTCGCTGCGCAAGTTTTGGCTATCGCCAGCAACTACAGCCACATCCTCTTCCCCGCCACCGCAGGCGGCAAGAACGTCGCCCCCCGCGTGGCCGCCAAGCTCGACGTCGCCCAGATCAGCGACATCACCAAGGTCGTGAGCGCCGACACCTTCGAGCGCCCCATCTACGCCGGCAACGCCATTGCCACCGTGCAAAGCAGCGACAGCGTCAAGGTCATCACCGTGCGCACCACCGGCTTTGACGCCGCGGCTGCCACCGGTGGC